>ERZ791926.1331-NODE-1331-length-12775-cov-4.087343_pt1 | contig 12775 bp, 10 predicted proteins | sample MGYA00510131_ERZ791926 | MGnify/ENA primary metagenome ERZ791926 (study PRJEB30046, sample SAMN00792052) | human gut metagenome | study: EMG produced TPA metagenomics assembly of the A metagenome-wide association study of gut microbiota in type 2...
TCGCCTTTTGAAGTTTATTTTGATATATCGTTGCATTTGACTTGACAATTCAAGGCAGATTAAAAAATGAAATGTTTTATGGACGCTCATGGATAGGCGTCACGATGGAAGATTTCATAAATGAGCTTAACAGCTATTAACACAAAACGAATAAAAATCTCTCAGATATATGAGCCCGGTAGAGTACAGACATAGCCTTGTACTATTTTATGCTGATAATCAAATATGTCCGTACTTCTATTTATTGCTCTATCTGATTATATCCGTTCATAATAAATTCAGTTATTTCCTTACTTCTGACACGCATACCGACTGATTTTATAACTTTTAAAATAATTTCTTCTGTCAGAGGCGGAATATATTTTTTCAATCTGTTATCAAATTCAAGCAGTTCATTAAATAAACTTACCAATATATCATTTTTTCTCTTAATATTTTTAGGATAACCTCTTGATATAAGTGCCATATTATTGTCAAAATTCGGTGCTAAACCCAAAACATCACCTGTATCAATATCACGCAGAATACCGAAATTAAATGTATGCCTATCAGGATTTGCACATATTGTATCAAGAAACAACATTTTCACATAATCGCATATGCAATTAGGGCAAAGGTCTTTTAATGTCTCAAGAGTTTGTATATAGTCCTCGCAGTCATTCATAAAATTAAATGCAGGCTCAAAATTAACCATGGCATTATCGGTAAAATCCTTTGTTTTAATAACACCATTGCCACGTTTGTATTCAGCCATATTAAAGCCTAATTCCATTCCGAGTTGATGTATGAAAAATTCTGAAAACATTTCATCGTGATTAGCCTTTTTGTACATCCACCATTCGCCGTTAATCAGTTTCCAACACTTTTCAAAGCTACCTATATTGGTAAGTTCGGGAGTTTTTGTACTTTTGCTATGCGCCGCTCGATTAAAACTGTCGTAACTGCCGGTTAAAGCAAGTGTGGCAAAATAGTCGTTGTCAAAACGAACATCGGCATAGTAAAGGTCGCTGTTAATCGGTTTTATCCAATAATTATCCGTAATGGTGACTGCATTCACTGATAAAACAGAGCCTATATCGTCACGTTCGGTAAGACGCAAAGCCTTTTTAAGAAGTCTTGAATTTGCTCTGTGTGAGTCGATAGCTCTTGTTTCAAGCCACTTCGGAACATTGCTTGTAAGTTCCAAATACATTGGAGCAAGTGACGGCTTAATCAGATTTAATTTGTTATCTATCCATTCTGCCACAACGGTATCTCTATTCATTATTAAAAAGTCCATGAATCTCACCTCTTTTGAAAATATTATAGCATATCGACAACGCAAACGCAATATATAAAAATACCTATATATCCCATTCGCTGACTGTGTTTTCTTCTTTTCGATTTTTGGCAGAATATTGACAAAATAGATATGCTTGTGATATGCTTTTTTCAGTGTGTTTTTGGAAAAGATATTTAGGAGTAAAACAAATGATAGAAAAAATACTTATTCGTGGAGCAAAAGTCCACAATCTTAAAAATATAGATGTAGATATTCCGTTGGGGAAAATTGTAGGTATTGCAGGAGTGTCGGGTTCGGGTAAGTCCTCTCTTGCAATGGGTGTATTATATGCAGAGGGTTCTCGGCGCTATTTGGAAGCGCTGTCTACTTACACTCGCCGCCGAATGACACAGGCATCGAAAGCAAGTGTAGATGAGGTGCTTTATGTACCCGCCGCACTTGCATTACATCAGCGTCCCGGTATACCAGGAATACGCAGTACATTCGGAACGGGAACGGAGTTGCTAAACAGTTTGCGACTTATGTATTCACGTTTATCAAACCACCGTTGCCCAAACGGACATTACTTAAAACCGTCACTGGCGGTTGCCGCAGGGAAGGAATTAGTCTGCTCGGAATGTGGCGTTCACTTTTATGCACCGTCGGCAGAGGAGTTGGCATTCAATTCGCAAGGTGCTTGTCAAAAATGTGGCGGTACAGGAATTGTTCACACCGTTGATATGGCATCACTTGTGCCTGATGACTCTCTTACGATTGATGATGGTGCAGTTGCTCCGTGGAACAGCTTGATGTGGTCATTGATGACGGACGTTTGCCGTGAGATGGGGGTGCGTACAGATGTACCGTTCCGTGACTTGACGGAACAGGAAAAAGATATTGTCTATCACGGTCCGGCGGTTAAAAAACACCTTTTTTACAAATCCAAAAATACGGAAAATGCAGGTGAATTGGATTTTACATATTTTAATGCCGTTTACACGGTGGAGAATGCTCTTGCAAAAGTCAAAGATGAAAAAGGCATGAAGCGAGTAGAGAAATTTTTAAAAGAGGATATTTGTCCCGAATGTCACGGAACACGTCTTTCCGCCGCCGCCCGTGCACCGAAATTAAGAGGAATATCGCTTGATGAAGTTTGCAATATGACACTTTCCGAACTTGTGGATTGGGTGCGTGGTGTTCCGACAAGCCTGCCTGATGAGATGAAACCTATGGCTGAAAGTATCTGTGAAACTTTTGAAAGTATGGCGAAGAGGTTAATTGATTTAGGTCTTGGCTATCTGACTCTTGACCGTTCGGCGGCCACACTTTCGACAGGCGAACGTCAGCGTATGCAGCTTGCCCGTGCTGTGCGTAACCGCACCACAGGTGTTCTTTATGTGTTGGATGAGCCGTCAATCGGTCTGCACCCATCTAATATTGTCGGACTTACAGGTGTTATGCACGATCTTGTATCGGACGGCAATTCGGTTATTTTGGTGGATCACGACACGCAGATTTTGAAAGAAGCAGACTGGATTGTGGAAATGGGACCGGAAGCGGGGGCAAATGGCGGTCATGTGATTGCACAAGGTACAATCGCAGATGTGGAAGCAAACCCTGCTTCTCAAATAGGACCTTTTATATCCGGTAAAGCCGAAACAAAACTAAGGTCATGTGCCGCAAAGGAAGAAATGTTCGTAAACGGAAATATTCATTTGTCCACATCTCAAATACATACGGTCAAGCCGTTGGAAGTTGACATTCCCAAAGGCAGACTTACCGTTGTTACAGGAGTGTCGGGTTCGGGCAAGACGACTTTGGTGCTGGAAAGTTTAATTCCCGCACTTGACGCGAATATCAGCGGTCATGCGTTGCCGGAGCATATCAGAGATGTTACCGCCGAGGGTATACGACGTATCAAGCTGATTGACGCAACACCTATCGGAATTAATGTTCGTTCTACGGTGGCTACCTATGCAGGTGTTCACGATGAATTGCGAAAACTTTACGCAAAGTCCGAGGACGCAAAAAATAAAGGCTATAAGGCAAGAGATTTTTCGTACAATACAGGCTCATTACGTTGTTCGGGGTGCGACGGTACAGGTGTTGTCAGTCTTGACGTGCAATTTCTTCCAGATGTAAATATTCAATGCCCTGATTGTCACGGCTCTCGTTACTCAAGTATTGCTTATGACGTGAAGCTTACAAATAAAGTGGGTGAAAGTGCTTCTCTACCCGAACTTATGGATATGGATGTAAACACAGCTGTTGAATTTTGCAAGGATATAAAAACCGTCAGCCAAAAGCTGAATACGCTAAAACAGTTGGGACTTGGTTATCTGACATTGGGCGAAGAAACACCGAGCTTATCCGGCGGTGAAGCACAACGTTTGAAACTGGCAAGTGAGATTGGAAAGATACAGAGTGATTCTGTTTTCATATTTGATGAGCCGTCAATCGGTTTGCATCCGTTAGATGTACAGGTATTGCTCAAAGTTTTTCAGGCACTTTTGGATAACGGTGCAACCGTAATCGTTATTGAACATGACCTTGACGTAATTCGCAATGCAGATTATGTTATAGATATGGGACCCGGAGGCGGTGAAAATGGCGGTAAAATCATTGCAAGCGGAACACCGCAGGAAATAAAATTGAACAAAAAAAGTATTACAGGCAGATATTTATAAAATTAAGCACCTATTTTCATAATCGAAAATAGGTGCTTTTTATTATATATTCCATACTACTTCACAAGTGCCGTCTTCGCATATGAATATTTTATGTATAAGTACATTGCAAACGGCTTTGCGTTCGTCTGTGTTTGCGTTTTTCCACTTTTGTGATAGGTTTATAACACTGATTATTTCATTTTCTTCACTTTCAAGGTCTTCGATTTTTTCTGTAATCGCCTTACTTTCTTCGGACAACTTTTTGGCTTTTTCATTCAGAAGTGATTTCATATCCGATTTAAAGCTGTCGTCCAAAAGCATATTAACAATCTTTTCTTGTGACTGTTTAATTTCGCTAAGCTGATTTTTCAGCAGATTAATCTTGTTTGAATTATCGGTTGAAATCTTTTTGCGAGAGCCTTTCAGTGATTGGAGTTTTTCGGCGATAAGGTTATATACCATATCTTCCAAACTGTCGGCATACAGCGTCACTTTAGGACCGTTACATATGCGATTATGCGACTTGCCTGTACAACTGAAATAACGTGTTTGTGTGCCGTCTTTTTTCTTACCGCCTTTTGTTACGGTCATTGTTCTGCCGCATTGCTTACAAGCAATTTTACCGCCGAGCCAACTTGTAGAGTTGTTGACGGAATTGCCGAGCTTTTTATTTTTCTCAATTTTCTTCTGACATTTCAGCCATAGGTCAGAATTTATAATACCCTCATGCGGCATAACCACTATTTTAATATCCGACATATCGTCGGCAGTGTGTTTTGATTTGCCGTAGGTCTGTATTCCATGTATACCGTCAAATTGATTGATGTCGCTCATTATGTTGGCATTGCGTTTTGAGTAGTATTCGTATATGGCATTGTCAGCCTTTACATAGATTGGATTTTTTATGATATTTGACAGCTTTGCAGTAGACCAGCTTCCTGTGGTGGCTGAAATGTTGTTGTCAATCAAATTATCCATAAGCCGCCGCAGTGTTACATTCGGTACTGAATAATTTTCAAAAATATATTTTATCTGCTCAATTTCGTTTGTAACAGGCTCAAACATTTTTGTTTTGACGTTGTTTATAACAGTATCTTTTAAATTAAAACCGTACGGACGGCGACCGCCCATATACAGTCCCATTTCACTTCTGTAAGCATATGCGTGTTTGACGCGTTCAATTATACTTTTGCGTTCAAATTCGGCGAATACCATAAGTATTTTCACGATCATTTCACCGTACGGACTTGACGTGTCGAAGGATTCTTGAGAGGAAACAAACTGAACATTATGTTTTTTGAGTGTTTCCAAAATACCCACAAAATCCGAAAGACTTCTGCTGATACGGTCAAGACGGTACACAATAACTTTGCTTATTTTGCCACGTTCAATTTGACGCATCATTTTTTGAAAACCGTCACGGTCAACATTGCCGCCCGAATATCCGTTGTCAATAAATTCAATGGTTTTCTCATTGCGTTCGTCGGGTTTAATTACCGATTTGCAGTATTCTAGCTGTGTTTCGCATGAAATACTGTTTTCACGTTCTATTGATTTTCTTGCGTATAACGCAATCGCCATCTTTGCTTCCTCCTTTCAGATTTTATTGATATTATTTCTTATCAAAGATACGATATAATTCTTCTATTATTTCTTGCTTTTGCTGCTCCGCTTGAGAAGTATTCACAAGCGAACGCTGATGTATTTGATATGTATTGTTTCTTATATCCGTGTATTCCGACATTATGATTACCTCCGTTTTTAGTTTATTTTATGCGGTGTATAGTTTGTCTAAATACTCCCGCAAATCGGTAGGGGAGAATCATTAAAGCCAAAACTGTCCTGCGTGATGATAACATCGGTAAAATCACAATTAAGCTCAGAATTGACTATTTTTAATATGTTGTAAAGACTAAAATCAAAAGTAATACTTGTCAGTCCTGACGGTGTTATGTATGCGTTGTTTCGCTTGTATGTTCTGTCGCTGTAGTGACAATCGGTAATTGTTCCTTTGTTTCCACTGCGAACGATTTCAAGCAAAATCGACCTGTGAATACGATTTTTTAGTCTTGTTTTATATGTATTATTATCGTTTACAAGAATTAAAAATTTATATTTTGTTTTGACTTGTGTTTTTAATTTGATATATTCTTCTGTTGACAACTTGTTTTCGGTATCGGAAAATTCAATTCCGAAAAATGTTTTGTCAAGCTCATTTTTGAATACATCAATTAAACTGTCACAAGTACAGTGTGAAGTATGAAATTTGCAAGGAACGGCATTATGTCCGTTCCTTGCAGGTCTGTCGGTGTAAAAACAATCTGAAATGAAAATTTCATTATTATTAATTTGTAGTTGTATGTATAACCGCCTCCCATGATTATTTTTGAATATGGCTTGATATGTCTGCCCTTGTTTTTTGTCTAAATATAAAATACTTTTTTGCATTGTGTTTTCCTCCTCTATAAAATAATACATAAATGAAACAAGAGCAGTTACATATCGGCTTCAGCAATTACAAGCCATAAACTTGCTTGTGACCGCCATTCTCAAAAAAACTATACAAATTAGCATACAGCCTTTCGGAATTTCTTGATAATGAATCGCAACGAAGTTCTTCGCAATACTTATTTGGAATATCAGATAGGTATTCGTCAAATTTATCATAGTCCGGCTGTTGTTTCTTAAAAGCTTGAACCATGATATATAGCAATGCTTTTGCACATTGTGAATATGCTTGTTCTTTCTTTGTTTTTACTGTTTTAAATGCACTGAGTGCTTGTTCTGAGCATAATATACAGTTGCTTTTGAGTATTTCTCGGATGGATTTAGCATTGTACCCATCGAAACTGAAAACGACTGCATAATGGTTGATGGTTCTTAATTTCTTGTCGGTGTATGTTGTGATATGACCATGGTTTTTTAGCAGTATCCAAATGTATGGATAAAATGCAGCTACACCTTGACTTATAAGATAAAATAAGTCTTGACAAATCTTAATTATTGCGTTATCATCAAGTAAATAAGCTTGATTTACCAGTTGTTTAAAATGATTATTAATTATTTTAAACGATTCGTTATTGTCTAAAATATTAATATTATTTAATACTGTTTTGATGAGCAAAGAATGAAATCTTTCATCCTTTTCACCTAATAGTCCAAGAATTTTTACCTGTTCTGTTGGTGAGATATGGTTGGGATTTAGAAGAAGCGAAATTGCTTCTTCTGATTTATTCTCTCCCGAAAGGTTATCATAAATTTGTGCTATTAGTTGATCATTCTTTGTGTATAGATTTTCGCTTTCAGTACTCATAGTTTGATGTCCTCCTTATCATCAGCAAAATAGCGGTTGATATTATTTCTTGGCAAACATATAACGGATTGCCTAAATTGTCCTTTTCGATATTCGTATGAACGACGATTATCCTTTGTTATAAGTAATTTTTCACTTTCTAATTTTTGGTAAAGCTCTAGCCGAGATAAATCAAACAAAATGCCTTCATTTTGGCATACAAGTTTGATTTTAGCAAAAACATTAACGCTTTCAATCCAAACATAGTTATCGTCGTATAAAATATCTGTTTTTAGTGTGTCATTGGTGATTTTTGATGTATTTATTGCATGTAGCTTGTTTTCGAGACATAATGATTTAAGTGTCTTGAAAAATATGAAGATGCTGTCGTTTTCAAGATAACGCTTGCTTTGCTCGGCGATGTAGTGACGAATGTTTGATGGAAAATCACTGATGTTGGCGAAAGATATATTTTTCACAGTGCAATATTCGCAAAACATATCGTAAATTGCCAAAAACCAACAACACATTGATGTATAACGTGCGTGCCATTTCGGAGCTTCGTGATGCATAATGCTATCTCGATGATCCAAGAATGTTTGCCTCAATTTAATACAAAAGTCAATATCTAATGTGTATTGAATAAAATCAGCCAATGCACCTCTGAACTCAGCTTGTGAGGCCTGTAACTCCGTTAATGCCTGCAAATTGACTGCCTCTTGAAAGTCGATAATGAGCATACGCGGAATCGACGAAAATCGTACTTTTGGGATCTGTTCACCTGTGACAACCGTGATTGTATCAGACGATTCGGATACGATTTTTTTACCACTCATTTTTTTAGCAACTGATGATTTGTCACCGTTAAGGCGTATGATTTTTTCGAGCTTGGCAGTTATTTCTCTGTCAGTATTTGTATAAAAATCATCAACAATTGTGATCATATCACGCGACTGTTTTAAGGTTGCTATAATACTGGCAACTGTGTCTTCAAAAGAACAAACACTAAAATTTTCTGTGTTGTATGGATTGAGTGTAGCTTGAACCGTAGAAGTTTTATAGCTACCTGTGCGACCTATAACAGCCAAAATAAATGACGGTCGATCAGTGCCTAAGTTACCCAATCGTGATATACAAGTGCTTAAAAGCAGGGTAAACAAAAAGATGAGACCCTCTGTCTGACTTTTGAAGCATGGAAGATACTTTTCAAAAAAGAAGTTTGCACTCGCATGTTCGATTGTACAAGGACTTCTAAAAAATACATTTTTAATAGTGTTTGTTGAAGTTGGCGAGATGATGTTATCACCAAAAATGTATTTGTTATCAAATTCACCAACAAAACCGTAAACACATTCCTCGTCAATATTCTCCGATAGCTTATGGTAAATTTTCTTGCAAATGTCCCATTCATCTTCTGATAGGCGACTTACACCTTTTGTACCAAACTTGTAAACAAGATTAGGATTTTCAATTTCGGCCGGCTGAATTGAAATTTTTTTAAATATTCTCTTTCTTGTCATCAGCTTTACATCAATTTCAAATGTATCATTTGCATTAAGGTTGACGGTTCTGTGTTGTTTCAATGGTATTATCACAGCTGAAGGAACGGTCAAATTAGTTTCTTCTTCAATTTTGTCTATAATATCCTGGATGTTGTAAGTTTGTGAATAATTGGATGAGTCCATTATATTTCCTCCTATATAAGTTGATTTTTATTTGTTTTTCTCGTTCGGCGCATGATTACGCTATTTTTGCCTGCGAAATGAGGCCTAAAAGATTTCGCAAGCACTTCGCAAGTTACTGCTTTTTAGATTAATCTTTCAAGCGATCAGCTGATATATATAATAATATACTTAAATAATCTGTAAATAAATAATAAAATACGCAATATAAAAATGTTTTAGAAAAAAATATTGCATAATCTGTGCCAAAATGATATAATTTTATAAAATAAGTTTGGAATGAATGAGGATATTGTAATTTGAAAAATTAATTGGCAAAAAAGGTGGATTGTGATGTGGAAGAAATTTTGTGAGCAGGATACGAATGAAGAAAACAAACTGCGTATGAAATATGAACGTAGATTTCGTTATCTACTGAGATGGAATATAACGAATGAAGAAGGATTGTTTAAAAAAGAGTTGTTTGACAAACAACACGCAATAAGTTTAACCCGATTAGGAAAATATTTATTTGGCTATATGTGTGCAACTTCGAATATACCATATAAGTATATTGGAGATTATTTATATGCGATAGAAAAAGAAAAGCCAATATCAAAGTGGAGAACTAAGGGGGAAACTTTGTTTAATTATTTGGTGGAGAATCCTGTTAAATTTAAGTTGGATAAAGAACCTATGACTGATATATCTGAAGAGTCGATTAAAGAAAATAGCTCGATTATAGTATTTATAACTAAATTTGAAGCGGTTGATAGCGTGTGGGATAAGATGCTAAATGAAAACGATGAAGATAATTCCACTGAAACAATGAACGACACAGAATATAATCCCATAAATGATATGAAACAATACTTTGAAGGGATAATAGAAGGCATAGATGATAATTATTTAGGTAAGTATTATCGTAAGGAACATATAAAGGGTGGATATATAAAGAAATATAAATTTAAAGACAGATATACAATATTTTCAATAATACTTCTATATTTTCTAAACATTATATTTTGTTTTTACATTGGTGAACAAGGATGGTTATTTGGAAGATTTACAAAAAAAGAAGACAGTGTTCGAATTGAAGATTTAAAAGACATTATGTTCGTATTAAATAAAGATATGCAGGGAGCATGGGGTACAGGTGAAGAAACTATGAATAATAAAAAAAATATACACGTTGAAAATCCACAAAAAGACATAGAACAACAGATGCGTAAATATATTATTAAAAAGTTTTTTCAACCAAATAAAAAATGCAATATTTCATTCAACAGACTTCCGTATATGAAATTCTTAATAATAAATAATAAATTTTCTGATTTTGTTGATGAACTAATCAAGGATATTGCTGTTTGGGTATATGAGAAAAATCATTGCGAAACGAAATACATAAACTGTGCGAAGATTATTATTGATGATATGAAAAATGCTTTTAGTAAAATCGTTCGAAACGTTTACTATGGGGAAAATTATAACTATAAAAATGAAGAAAACCTTATAGATCCCGAATTCTTTTGGGAAGAAGAGTCTGAAAAGATCATGCTTGATATATTATCTATATTCAGTATATTAACGAAAGAAGCAAATAATTACGGTATAAAATGCAAAGTACCGAAAACGGAGCGTACAGCAATAACCAAAGTTGATGGTGGCAAAGGGGAACTAATAAGCGGATTACGATTGTTTGTTGATAATATGTTGACCGATAAATGTTCTCAGTTCAGTAACAATGAGGGCTATAACAACATGATCAATAGTATTGGCGGATATGAATTTGAAAGATTATTTCAACCTATCAACTTTATATTGGATTCGATGATAAGTATTAAAATGGATGAAGATAAGAATTTGAAAAATAGGATTAAAAATATACGCCACTATAATAATGTGAATGACAAATATAAGTATATAGTTAATGTAACAAATTACAGTACATACCCTGTATTTTTGGGGACGTATTTGAAACGTATGTATCTTGAAACTGAGATAAACGTTGATAAATGGGTATTTTATTATATAAAGAATTATCGAGAGTGTTTTTGTGACATTTATAATTCTTATGAAGATGAAGAAGATGAAGAAGATGAAGAAGATGAACAAACATTGGAATTTTCTTGTGAATATGATAAAAAATACGTGGACCAGACGGTGGAATTCCTTTTAAAAGATAAAGAAACAGAAGATGAACAAACATCGGAATTTTCCTATAAAGATGAAGAAGATGAACAGACACAGGAATTTTCTTATAAAGATGAAGAAACAGAAGAGGAACAAGCACAAGAATTAGATGCATTTGCTGATGAAATAAAAGATATATTTCATCAAAATAGTTACGGCATGATGAATATAGAGAATAATTATATGGAAGCTATGTTATCCGAAACGTTTAGATATAAAGATATAGATAAAAATATTAGATTATCCGTGAGAGTGAAGGATGCATTTATAAAATACAATAGAGATAAGTGGTTAGAGAAGTTCAATGATGTAAATACTGAGTGGATAAATGAGTGTATTTGCTTGGGTGAATTTTTCGAAAATATAATGAAAGAAATGTCTGAATATTTGGAACAGATTTGCGAAAAAGAAGATATTATTGCTTGGAGCAGAAATGTTGTTGAGGAATGTAAAAAAGAAGATGATATAAATAAGTTTTCCGAACATCTGTATGGTATTTGGAATAGCGTCTATAATTATGCCATAGACAATAAAATTGCAATAACTAAAGTGCGTAATGAATATTTTGAAAAATATTTCTCTTCGTTGAAAAATGAAAGAAGACAAGAGGAATTGCTATAAGATTTAGTGAAATAGTTTTTGCACAAATATCATTGGAATGTGGCAAGATATGTGATATAATAAAATATATAATTGAAATCATCAGTTAAATTGTTCAGAATACGGAGGGGTGAAAATGGCACTTGAAAATAGATTAGGTATAACAGATTCTGCTGAACTTGCACGGACAGAAGAAAAAATAAGCAAGCAAAAGGCACTGAAACTGTTTGAAACAGGTATTCTTGATACATTGACACCCGGTACGTCTGAAACGCTTTGTGCTATTCATAAATATTTATTTGAAGATATTTACGACTTTGCGGGAAAAATCAGAGAAGTAAATATTGCAAAGGGGAATTTTCGCTTTGCTCCGTTGATGTATTTGTGTTCGGCACTTGAGAATATTGATAAAATGCCTCAATCCTCATTTGATGAAATTATCGAAAAATATGTTGAAATGAACATCGCTCATCCGTTTCGTGAGGGCAACGGCAGAGCAACTCGTATTTGGTTGGATTTGATTTTGAAAAAAGAAATCGGAAAGGTTGTTGACTGGAGCAAGGTTGACAAGGAAGATTACCTGCTTGCGATGGAGCGTAGTCCTATTCGTGATATTGAGATTAAATATGTTCTCAAAAATGCGTTGACAAACAAAATCAATGACCGTGAAGTGTATATGAAAGGCATTGACACGAGTTATTATTATGAGGGTTACACAACTTTTAAAACGGAAGATTTAAAGTAGGTGCAGAGTATGGATATATTTAATTATATTATTGCAAACTCTGATTTGAATGATGATAATTATGGACTTCTGTACGATAGTGAAACATTTGAATTTAAGTCTGTATCACCGTGTTACGATCACAATGTTGCATTTCAAGAGGGATTTTTAGGATTGTCAAGAACAACAATGGGTAATTCTGTATCTATCCCGTTAGATGACCTTTGCGAACATTTTATGGTCAATCATAAGGACTTTGCTCAAAAACTTAAATCAATAGATTTAGACGAGTTTAAAGCATATCTTTCCGAAAGGCAGAGAGGGAGGTGCGGACATATTCTTGGACTCCGAAAGGGGTAAAGATAAATGTATACC
>ERZ791926.1344-NODE-1344-length-12675-cov-19.577575_pt1 | contig 12675 bp, 9 predicted proteins | sample MGYA00510131_ERZ791926 | MGnify/ENA primary metagenome ERZ791926 (study PRJEB30046, sample SAMN00792052) | human gut metagenome | study: EMG produced TPA metagenomics assembly of the A metagenome-wide association study of gut microbiota in type 2...
AAGCGTGGAGCCGAAAGTTACTCAAAATCCTGGTTGGGATAAATAAAGTATATTATTGAAATCTTTCCAATATGTTGTAACTTTACAGCATATTGGAAAGATTGATAAACGAACATAATAAAATTATATATGAAAAAGTCTATATTTCTCTTTTATTGTCTGCTTGTCCACTTGTGTTCTGCGACAACATTGTTTGCTCAACAGAATGACGTTTTGATACCAGGTGTCAAGAAAATAAAGGATGTAATAATATATAAGGATACCATGTTTTACTCCGCTTTTCCTTCAGCTGTAAAATTATCGAATGGAGAGATACTGGTATCGTTCAGAAGAGCTCCAGACCGTAAAGTCTTTAAGGAGAAGAGGAATAATCATTTGGACCCGAATAGTTATCTGGTAGTAGTGAGATCCAAAGATGGCGAACATTGGACCAAGGAACCGGAACTGCTTTATGCCCATCCGTTTGGAGGCTCACAAGATCCATGTTTGTTGAAGTTGAAAGATGGAACACTGCTATGTGCTAGTTATTTGTGGACATTTATTCGTCCGGATGGTTTAGCTGTTCTTAAGAAACCGTTCGTACAGAATACAGACGCTGTTTTTGCAGGAGGATATTTGCTCCGTTCTTATGATGATGGTAGAACTTGGAATGATTTGATTATACCTTGTAGCGTTCCGTCTGAAATAAATTATAGTGGATTGGGAGGTAAATTGCCGGCTTATAATCGTGGCGCTTTGTATGAAGGAAAAGATGGACGTATTTTTTGGGCAGTAGTAGCTTCTGATACAGAAGCTTTAAGAAATACGTCGGTCTATTTGCTTATATCCAAAGATAAAGGAAAAACATGGGAATACGGTACGAAAATTGCTAAAGATAAAAAGGTCTCGTTTAATGAGACTTCCATGTATGAAACGCCTAATGGGGATTTGATTGCTTTTATGCGTTCGGAAGCGTTTGGTGACCAAGCTTGTATTGCACGGTCCATAGATGGTGGGAAAACATTTGGTGAATGGAAAAGTATGGGGTTCAAAGGACATCCTCTCCAGGCAATGAGGCTGCCAGACAATAGAGTTTTGTTGACATATGGTTATCGTCATGAACCTTGTGGAGTTAGAGCCAGAATTCTTAATGCAGAATGTACAGATTTTGCCACGGCTCCTGAGATTATCATAAGAGATGATGCGGATGATGGAGATGTCGGATATACATGGGCTGTACAGCTGGATGAGAAGAGGGTATTGGTGGTATACTATATAAACTTTGACAGAGCCAAAGGTACTAGACATATACAAGGCTCTATTTTAGAGATTGAACCGCAAGGATAATTGTTAATACATAATATGATGAAGAGAAAACAAATTCCGGGCAATATGGATTCCAGCCCTCAAAAGATGTCTCGTCGTAAAGCATTGGCTACTATGGCAGGTGCCGTAGGATTGGCAGCATTACCTGGTGTAGGGCATGCATTGAATCCCATCAAGAAAGAACGGAGAGACATTCAAACCTCTGCTTTTACATCTATCCATACTATGCGTAACGCTGTATCTCGTCAGTTTACGACTTTTGACTTGAATACTAAGATTAAAGCCCATTTGGTTGGACCGGGTGAGAAATCTGTACTGGTAGATCACACTTCTCCTGGTGTAATTACCCGTATGTGGTTTACTATTAATGGTTGGTTTTGGGAAAATTGGGATTTAAGTAAGGAGCGGTGGCCTGATCCTACTATTTTGAAAATGCTGATTTTGCGTATTTATTGGGATGGTGAGGACTATCCTTCTGTAGAATGTCCGATTGGTGACTTCTTTGGTATAGGGCATTGTGAATATAAGCATTATATGTCCAAATATATAGGTATGTCCAGTGGAGGTTTCTATTGTTATTTTCCGATGCCATTTAAAAAGGTAAGGATAGAAGTGGAAAATCTTCATCACCGTTTGACTACAAGCGTTTTCTTAAATGCCAATTATGATCAATTGGAGAGTTTACCTGAGGGTATGGGACGATTCCATTGTTTATATAATGCTGGTACCAATCCTGGTTATGAACCATTAACCATATTGCAGACTAAAGGACATGGACATTTTATTGGCTGTTCCTTGTCCATGCAGAGTTGGCTTCCAAACTACTTGGGATATTTGGAAGCACCCGAGTTTATTTATATCGATACGGAAGACAAAAGTGTACCGACTATAGTTGGTTCTGGACTTGAAGATTATTTTAATGGTGGCTGGTATTTTAGGGAAGGTGAATTCTGTGGAGAGTTGCATGGAGTTCCTATAAAGGATCCGCTCCGTTCGATGGTGAGTATGTATCGTTATCATGAGCAAGATGCAATCTGTTTCAATGAAAGTTTTATTTTTGATTTTATAAATCCCCGTAAACCGGAGCAGACCCGGCCCTTTAAATTCTCTTCGGCGGCTTTCTGGTATCAAGACAAAGCTGTACCTCTGGCGTTCAAATTACCAGAGAAAGAAAAGTTGGTTAATTGGTATAGAATGCGTGATACAGACCATCAAGCTATACCATAAGATTGATATTTATATTTACTTTTTGAATTACTGAAATATGTTACTTGAAGATAGGATTTTGAAAAAATGGTTATTACCTTTTATATTGTCGGTTCTTATTGCCGTAGATTCCATGGCTCAATGCATTCCGGTGTACAAGGATTCTAGTATGTCTGTTGAACGACGGGTTACAGATTTATTGGGCAGAATGACATTACGAGAAAAAATAGCACAATTAAGTCATTTGCATGGTTATCAATTATACAATGGTCAAGAGGTGGATTACCAAAAATTAAGAGATGCAGCTGGTGATATTAGTTACGGCTGTATTGAGGGATTCAATCTTACTGGTGAAAATGTGCGGAAAGCATTTCATGCAATTCAGAAATATATGGTTGAAGAGACACGCTTGGGAATCCCAGTTTTTACAGTAACTGAGTCTTTACATGGCTCGGTACATGATGGTTCTACCATTTTTCCTCAATCTGTAGCCGTTGGTAGTACTTTTAATTTAGATTTGGCTTATCAGATGACTAAAGCAATTGCTACAGAATTAAGGTCCCAAGGGGTAATTCAGACTCTTTCACCAGGATTGGATGTTGTTCGGGATTTGCGATGGGGGCGTGTTGAGGAATCGTTTGGTGAAGATCCTTGGCTAGTGGGACAGATGGGGATTGCACAAGTGAAAGGTTATATTGACGGAGGAATATCTCCAATGTTGAAACCTTTTGGACCGGGAGGAGCTCCTTTGGGAGGGCTGAACTTGGCTTCAGTTGAGAGTGGAGAACGGGATATACGTAATATCCATATCAAGCCGTATGAGATGGCTGTTCGGAATACGGAAGTGAAGGCGGTGATGACCTCCTATAATTCTTGGAATGGCATCCCTAATTCTGCTTCTTCTTATTTACTGACGAATATTTTACGCAATGAATGGGGATTCAAAGGATATGTATATTCCGATTGGGGGGCAGTGGCTATGTTGAAGGATTTTCAGCATACAGCTAAGGATGATAGTGAAGCGGCTATCCAAGCCTTGACTGCGGGGGTGGACTTGGAAGCTTCCAGTAATTGCTATTGGGCTTTGGAGCAATTGATAGAGCAAGGCAGGTTTGATGAAAAATATGTGGATTTGGCTGTTGGACGTATCTTACGTGTTAAATTTGAATTAGGATTGTTCGAGAATCCATATCAGGGCGCTGACATGCCGGGAGTAGCCATGCGTACTAAAGAAGCGGTGGAGCTATCGCGCAGAGTGGCTGATGAATCGATTGTTTTATTGAAGAATGAAAATACTCTTTTACCCTTAAATTTGAATAAAATAAAATCATTAGCAGTGATTGGGCCGAATGCTAATCAAGTACAGTTCGGGGATTATACATGGAGCCGGAGTAATAAAGATGGGGTTACTCCACTTGAAGGCCTAAAGAAACGGGCTGGAAATAAGATAAAAATAAATTATGCGGCAGGATGTGATCTTATTACAGATAATAAATCCGGATTTGATGAAGCTGTAGCTGCTGTAAAAGCGAGTGACATGGCTGTTGTATTTGTTGGTTCTTCTAGTGCTTCACTGGCACGTGACTATTCAGATGCTACATGTGGGGAGGGGTTTGACCTCTCTTCTCTGGATCTGACAGGTGTACAAGAAGAATTGGTGGAAGAAATCTATGCAATAGGAAAACCTGTTATAGTTGTATTGGTTACAGGTAAGCCTTTTTCTATTTCTTGGATAAAAGAACATATTCCAGCCATAGTTGTACAATGGTACGGTGGTGAGAAAGCTGGAGATGCAATAGCTGATATGTTATTGGGAAATATTAATCCTTCAGCCAAACTTCCATTCTCGTTTCCGCAGAGCGTAGGACATTTACCGGTTTTTTATAATCATTTGCCAACGGACAAAGGATTCTATCGTCGTCCTGGTAGACCAAATGAACCTGGACGTGATTATGTTTTTTCTTCACCAGCTCCGTTATGGTCTTTTGGGCATGGATTGAGTTATACTACATTTGAGTATTTGAATGCTCATTATTCTGCAGAGTTATTACATCCATCTGATACCTTGATTGTCAGTGTATCTTTGAAGAATACGGGTAGTGTAGCGGGAAAGGAGGTAGTACAGCTTTATGTTCGAGATGTGGTCAGTTCGGTTGTGACTCCAGTCAAGCAACTGAAGGCATTCTCAAAACCATTCTTACAACCAGGCGAAATGCAGACAGTTGTTTTGAAGCTACCAATACAAGAATTGGCCTTATATGATTTGAGCATGAAAAAAGTAGTAGAAGAAGGGGAGTATGAAATACAGATAGGAACAGCCTCAGATGATATCAGATTACGAAGGACAATCTTTGTTGGCAGACAGCCGGTGACTAGTAATAGTCTTGGTCATAACGACTTCTGCATGGATGAAATTGTGAAGAATCCAGGAAGAAAGATAAAGGTTGCTGGTTGTGTCAGAGATGTACAAGCAACCCCTATAAGTGGAATTGAAATCAAATCTAATTATTCTGGTAGAACGGTTATAAGTAAGGAAGGCGGAAGATATTCCATTCTGACTGTAGAAAACGATGTGCTAACGATTTCTGCCAAAGGATTCGAGACAGTAAATATCAAGGTGAATAAACAAAAGGATATAGATATAAAATTGAATTACAGTCATGATTAAACACGAAATCAGATGGGAATACATATTGGTAATATGTATTATTCTCGGTACGTTACCTTGTAATGCACAGTCAGTAATTCCTATGCCAAAAGAAATGGTGATGGGAGAAGGTTCTTGGGATGTATCTGCCGATACACGTATAAATTACAGTAATGATGCGCTTACCAAAACAGTCAGTCTCTTTAATAATTATTTAGATGGACGGTTTGGGGTGACTTTGAAGAAAGGATCGAAAGGAAAGAATGCCATTCATTTGCAGATAGACAAGAAAATGCCTTTAGAGGCATATTCATTAGTTGTGGATGATAAGGGAGTAACAATCAAGGGAAGTGAAGCTGGAATATTTTATGGAATTCAGACATTGCAGCAGTTACTTGTTGATAAGGGAAATGGATGCATACAGCTTCCGTATATTATGATAAATGATGAACCCCGTTTTGGTTATCGTGGTTTGATGTTGGATGTTGCACGTTATTTTTACTCAGTGGAATATGTAAAAGAGTATATAGATTTAATGGCTCGTTATAAAATAAATAGATTCCATTGGCATTTGACAGAAGATGCCGGGTGGCGTATTGAAATAAAAAAGTATCCAGAATTGACCAAAATTGGGGCATGGCGTAATAGTACTCAGTGGGGGCATAATCCGACAGAACAAGATCGTATTCCACATGGAGGATTCTATACTCAGGAGCAGATTAAGGAGATTATCCAATATGCGGCAGATAGGTACATCACTATTGTTCCGGAGATCGATTTACCAGGACATACAATGTCTGTTTTAGCTACATATCCGGAGCTGTCTTGCACGGGCGGACCATTTCGGATACCGGAAACTTGGGGTATTAAGGAGGAAGTTCTTTGTCTCGGTAATGATGAAACCTATCGGTTTGTAGAAGATGTTTTATCCGAGGTGATAGATTTGTTTCCCGGTGAGTATATTCATATAGGCGGTGATGAGGCACCTAAAAGACGTTGGAAAGAATGTCCGAAGTGTCAACGACGCATTAAGGAAAATAAATTGAAAGATGAACATGAATTACAAAGCTACTTCATCCATCATTTGGATGAATTTGTAACGGGGAAGGGGCGAAAAATCATTGGTTGGGATGAAATCTTAGAAGGTGGTCTGGCACCGAATGCTGCTGTAATGAGCTGGAGAGGAGAAAACGGTGGAATTGCTGCAGCGGAAATGGGGCATAAAGTGGTGATGGCTCCCAATAACTATATGTATATTGATTATTATCAGAGTGAGGATTGTACTAATGAGCCTTTAAATATAGGAGGACTGGTTACGTTGGAACATATCTACAGCTATGAACCTTATACGCCTAAGCTTACAAAAGAGCAATGTGGTTATATAATGGGGGTACAAGCTAATGTTTGGGGAGAATTTATACATCATCCTGATAAAGTGAACTATATGGCATATCCTCGGGCTATGGCCCTTTCAGAAATAGGTTGGTCACCTGCGGAAAAGAAGAATTATGCAGATTTCCGTGAAAGATTAGCGGGATGTTTGGCTGAACTGGATAGACAAGGGGTTACTTTCCGTATTCCCGAACCGATTGGTTGGGATAAAGCTATTGTTAGAGGCGGTAACGCGATAGTGGATTTGAAGCCGTCAGTAGAGGGTGCTGATATATATTATACCACAGATGGTACCGATCCTCGTTTATATGGAAAACTCTATACGGATACATTGCAGTTACCTTTATCTTTCAGTGGAGTAAATATAAAATGTTATCTCCGCCTTCCTTCCGGTAGAAGTAGTGCTGTCTATACAGTTGTAGCTCCTGATACAAAATAAAAAATTGATAATAAATACAGTATTTATGACGAAATATTTATTAGTATGTCTGGTAGTTTGTGCACTGATTTTTCAAGGGTGCTGGCATCATGAGAGTGCGGTTGAACGTGGCTATAATGAGAAGTATATAGGTGAATATACGCGTAAAATAGCTTTCCCTATAGGAGGTATAGGTACGGGCATGTTCTGTATTGAAGGAACAGGAGCATTGAGTAATATGTCTATACGTCATAGACCGAATGTTTTCAATGAACCAACGATGTTTGCTGCAATTCATGTGAAAGGTTATGAGCATGGTACACGAATTCTGGAAGGGCCGGTTCCAGAATGGAAAAAATTTGGTGCTCCTAATTCCAGCCGTGGAGACGGCGGCTCATGGGGAATGCCCCGGTTTAAGGAGTATAGTTTCCAGTCACGTTTCCCTTTTGCGGAGGTAGAGTTGGCAGATCAGAATGTCCCTATAGATGTGAAACTGGTTGCCTGGAATCCATTTATACCAACGGATGAAGATAATTCAAGTCTACCGGTTGCTGGGTTTGAATATGAGTTTCATAATACCAGTAATGAGGAAGTACAAGCCGTCTTTTCATATAATAGTATGAATTTTATGCAAACTCCGGGTAGGGGTAAAGCGTATATAGATGCAGCAAAGAATGGATTCATTCTAAGACAGACAGGCACAGAGAATGAACCTTTCTGTCAAGGTGATTTTATGATTTATACTGACAATCCCCAGACAGTAGTTAATCATAACTGGTTTCGTGGAGGTTGGTTCGACCCATTGAGCATTTGTTGGGATAACTTGGAAGAGGGCAGAATGGAAGAGAATCCAGCAGGCTTGGAAGGAGCAGTGGGAGCTTCGTTATATGTGCCGTTTACTTTAGCACCTGGTGAGACTCGTAATATAAGGTTGTACATGGCTTGGTATGTCCCTTATTCACAAGAACGAATAGGTGGAATCCCACGTACAGATACTGATATCCCTGATGCACCAGTTTGTCCAGATGAATTGAGTAACTGTTATACTTATGAGAATAATTTTGAAGGGAATTACCGCCCTTGGTATAGCAGTAGGTTTGGCAGTATACAAGATGTTGCAAACTACTGGTTGGATAATTATGATGCATTGAAAAAGAATACTCAGTTGTTCACTGATGCTTTCTATGATTCTACTCTTCCACCTGAAGTTAAGGAGGCTGTTGCTGCTAATTTGAGTATATTGAAATCTACTACAGTACTTCGCCAATACGATGGGCGTATGTGGAATTGGGAGGGAAGTCATGATAATTGGGGCTCTTGTCATGGTTCATGCACGCATGTTTGGAATTATGCGCAAGCTGTATCTCATCTTTTCCCAAAATTAGAACGTACATTACGTGAAACAGAATTTTTTGTGAGCCAGGATAAAAGGGGACATCAAGTGTTCCGTACGAATCTGCCTATCAGTCCTACTGTCCATGATTTTCATTCGGCGGCAGATGGGCAATTAGGAGGTATAATGAAGGTATATCGTGAATGGAGAATTATGGGTGATATAAATTGGCTGAAGATGATGTATCCAGCTGTGAAGAAAAGTATGGATTATTGTATCCGTACTTGGGATCCGAGAGAGGTTGGAGCTGTTGAAGAACCTCACCATAATACGTATGATATAGAGTTTTGGGGCGCGAATGGGATGATTACCAGTTTTTATGTAGGAGCATTACAAGCTATTTGCTTGATGGGTAAAACGGTAGGCGATGATATTTCCCGTTATGAAGAATTGATGAATAAAAGTAAAGCATATTTGGAGAGCAAACTTTTTGATGGAGAGTATTTTATTCAGAACATTCAATGGACTGGATTGGACGCTCCAGACCCAGTTGATGCCCAATCGTTTGTGACCCATTATACGCCAGAAGCTTTAAAAATCCTACAAGAAGAAGGTCCGAAATATCAGTATGGTAAAGGCTGTTTGTCTGACGGAATATTGGGCTCTTGGATGACATTGGTATGTGGAATGCCGGAGGTGGTCGATCGTCTGAAAGTAAAAAGTCATTTGATTTCTGTCCATAAGTATAACTTTAAAAAGAGCTTAAGTAACCATGTCAATCCTCAACGTTCCACCTTTGCATTGGGAGAGGATGGGGGATTATTACTTTGTACCTGGCCGAAAGGTGGTAAGCTAAAATTACCTTTTGTATACAGTAACGAAGTGTGGACTGGAATTGAATATCAAGTGGCTGCTCATCTTATGTTTGAAGGAGAAGTGGAAAAAGGGCTTGAAATAGTGAGAACTTGCCGTGATCGTTATAATGGTCGTGTTCGTAATCCGTTTAATGAATATGAGTGTGGAGCATGGTATGCTCGTGCAATGGCCAGTTATGCTATGCTAGAAGGCCTTACGGGAATACGCTATGATGCAGTAGACAAAATTTTGTATATAGATTCGCGGATTGGAGATGATTTCACTTCATTCTTGTCTACGGAAACGGGTTTTGGTAATGTTGGACTTAAGGAAGGAAAGCCGTTTATAGATGTGAAATATGGGGTAATAGATGTACAGAAATGTATCGTTTCCGGTAAGGAAATTCAATTATAGTTTGGATAAGGTTCTTGATTATATACAAATTGTGAAATTTGTAGTATTGTAAGATTTACATGTATAGATTAGATGGTTTTATGAGAGTTCTGTGGGGCTGTGATTGTTCCACAGAACTATTTTTATGTTATTTGCAGATTTTTGCAACCAAACTTCATCTTTCTGCGTCTAATAAATAAAAAGAGGAGATTATGAATATGAAAATGAATTTTTCTATGGACGAGATTCGTCTTAAAGTAGAGGAGTATATAAAGAAAGGTAGTCGGGCAGCTGGTCGTCCCGTACTCACAGCTTATTATGTCCTGACTGCTGATTCTACTCCAGAGAGTGAAAGGACAAATATCATGATTGCTTTGGTGGCCATTGTGTTTCCTGCCGGTATAGAAGACCTCTTGGGACAAGTCTTTATGGTAGGGAAGGGATTTGCTGCAATCTATGCTTATAAGAAAATGAAGAAATACATCACTCCACAGATAAAGGATAAGGTAGAGGCAAAATTGGATGAGTGGTTCCATGAGAATGTGATGGAAGTAGTGGAACCGCTTTATCTGGAATAACAGTTCGCCACAAAGATCATACTGATTTGCGCAGATTGAATTTATATCGGGAATTTGTATCTGTGCGAATCAGCATAATCTCCGTGACGGACTGTTTATTGTTTTTTGCTCAAGAAGCGTCTGGCCAGATATTTCCGTACCGGTTCATCATAGAATTTTAAGCATAGATAAGCCAATAATATGTTCCATGCGTAAACACACAAGGCAACCTGCCAAGTCTGCTCCAACGTGAAGAGCTGGTTCTTGATGAGCCATGCATAGAACAAGTACATAAATGGATAATGTATCACATAGACTGGATAGGATATATCTCCCAGGAACTTGCATATCTGGGTCGATTTTTTATCCGTTGTGGTACCGGAAGCTCCTAACCAGACGAGAACCGGAAAAGCGATGATTACACAGAACGCTTCATAAATGCCATTTGTACAGACCGGTGTTGCACCTTCCAAGTAGGGCACTGAAAACAAGGCAACCAATGCAATGGCACATATCCAGAAAGCACCTTTCACCTTGATAGGCTTGAAGTTGCGCGACAAAAGCATGCCCATGGAGAAAGGAAAAAGCATCCTCAGCAATCCGCCGCCAAAGTTTATTCCGTCCAGTGTCCAGCCTACCCCCATATTTCCGTATCCGGAGATGTCGAAAATGGCGAATGATGCCAATGCCACTCCCAGCAATATTGTCAGTACGGCAAGGGCTTTGTTTGATAAGCGGTGGATAAACAAGGCATAAAGGATGTTGCCTAAATATTCAAAAAACAAGGACCAGCATGGACCATTCAAAGGAAACATTTCGCCATTACCACGGACTTCATAACCTGCACCTGGCATTGCGGGAATAAAAAATATAGTGCAAAGAAGGGACAGCATAATCATGGAGAGGGCAATATGTGTTCCGTCCCATTGTACGCATCCTTGAAGACAGAAAGTAATGGCACCCAGGACAGCTCCCATAATGACCATCGGATGGAGACGTATCAGGCGCCGTTTAAAGAAGTTTTTCATTGTGAGGTTCCTGCCCCAACGGTCGTCATAAGCATACCCGATAACGAATCCCGATAGTATAAAGAAGAAATCTACAGCTAAATAGCCGTGGTTGAAGGTTTCGATAATGCTACCACCGGCAAAAGCATAGCCTTCGAATATATGATACCATATAACCATCAAGGCTGCTATGCCACGGAGCCCGTCGAGAAGGTCATAATGTGCTTTGGTGTCTGAAAAGGCAGAAGATGAAATGTGCGACATCTGTTTTTTTTCTGTTGTTTGGTTAATGTTTTCGAATCTCAAAGATACGCCATGCGAAGCGAAGTTCTTTTGCTTAAAAGCAAAAAAGAACGGCAATCTTCTATTTTTTTGCGCGTACCCGGCTGAGAGTATAGATGGAAATACCCAGGAAGGCTGCCACATATTTTAGCTTCACCCGATTTATCAGTCTGGGGTAACGGCGGTTAAATTGTTCATACCGCTCTTTGGGAGGCAGTTGGAGCCTTTCCACAAACATATGACTGAGCTCTTTGTTTACGTTCTGATGCAGTATTCTGCCCCAGTTGGCTATATCAATATATGTTTCGTAGAGAGCATTTAACTTGTCTATGTGGATGACGTAGATTTTGCAGTCCGAAAGAGTTTCAATGCTTTCTACTGACGGCTGCTGATAGTACAGTGAATCCATTCCGAAGGTTACATCACCTTCCTGGCTGAACCAAGTGGTGGTATCTTGTCCGTCGTGATGAAATACGGAACGGGTGACCCCTTCCTCAATGAAATAAACCAAACGGTCTGTCACTCCTGCTTGTACTATATAAGTTCCTTTAGGGTAGTGTCTTACCTGCATATTCATCAGCAATGCCTGAAGAGCTTCTTCGGAAACCGGATAAATCTGCCTGATTTTATGAATGATGTTGTTCATTGGAGGGGAGCTTTTTATTCGTTTACAAACTTACATAATTTTATTAACTAAAACTGAACTTTGATATACAAATGTGTGCGTTGCCTTATAAGCGTTTATGGTATAATGGAATTTTTTTTGTAAAAGAGATGTTTGTTCTTTGAATATTGTATCTTTGTAGAAAACAGTAGCGTATGAATAAAATATTGGTAACATTATTGGCTCTAATCGGAGGTAGCTGCATTTCATTCGCACAGATGGAGACTGGAAGAGTTTCCGATACAGCTGAGGATACATTGAGAATAGAAAATGAAATTGTCGCTGTTGATACCGGATTTTACCAGTCAGTAGTCCGCTATGATACGGTGCGCTATAATTTGAAAATGCAGAGTGTTTACAAAAAGGCTTTTCAACTAAAGAATGATGTTTTTGTGGAAAAGATGAAAGAGCCGTGGTTAGATGATATTCTCAGAAATATCTTATTTAAATAACCATGAATTTGTGCTTTGCGTCATTCGGTTGACTTCCTGGTTTAACTCACTCGGTTAAACCACACTAAATTCAGCATTCTCTAAAAACAAAAATCAGATAGAAATCTTGCGATAACTATCTGATTTTCAGAAGAGCGGAAGACGGGGCTCAAACCCGCGACCCT
>ERZ791926.1348-NODE-1348-length-12654-cov-10.230891_pt1 | contig 12654 bp, 5 predicted proteins | sample MGYA00510131_ERZ791926 | MGnify/ENA primary metagenome ERZ791926 (study PRJEB30046, sample SAMN00792052) | human gut metagenome | study: EMG produced TPA metagenomics assembly of the A metagenome-wide association study of gut microbiota in type 2...
AACAGAAAGTTCTACATGGCTGTCTGAAAGTATAGTGGGAGAGAAGGAGCCCAAAACAGAAAATAAGTCAAATAAGATTTTAATTCCCGTCGACTTCTCTAATTATTCGATGAAAGCGTGTGAATTTGCATTTAACCTAGCAAAAACAGAAAATGCTGAAGTCATTTTGTTGCACGTCTATTTTACGCCTATATATGCTTCATCATTACCATATGGAGATGTTTTCAATTACCAAATTGGAGATGAAGAATCCGTAAAAACGATTATTCAGAAAGTTCATTCTGACCTCAATGCCTTATCAGAAAAGATAAAAGAAAAAGTCACATCGGGTGATTTTCCCAATATTAAATATAGCTGTATCTTACGTGAAGGTATTCCAGAAGAAGAAATCTTAAGATATGCTAAGGAACAGCGTCCTATGGTTATCATCATGGGGACTCGGGGAAAGAATCAGAAAGATATCGATTTGATTGGCAGTGTAACTGCTGAAGTTATTGATAGAAGCCGCACAGCTGTACTGGCCATTCCCGAAAACACACCATTTAAACAGTTTAGTGAAGTAAAACGGATCGCCTTTATTACCAATTTTGATCAAAGAGATTTAATTGCTTTCGAAGCATTCTTTAATACTTGGAAATCATTCCATTTTTCTGTATCTTTAATACATCTTACTGATTCCAAAGAGACCTGGAATGAAATAAAACTAGCAGGCATAAAAGAATATTTTCACAAGCAATATCCAGGGCTTGAAATTCATTATGATGTAGTAATGAACGATAATTTGTTAAAAGGACTTGATCAGTATATCAAAGATAATCAAATAGATATAATCACTTTGACTTCTTACAAAAGGAATATATTTGCTCGGTTATTTAATCCAAGTATTGCTAGAAAAATGATTTTTCATTCTGATACACCATTACTTGTTATTAACAGCTGATCAAATCAAGCAAAAAATGGGCATTTATGATTGGTGAATAATCAATATTATGTTTAATTAAAAAGGGGCAATATAATAACATTGCTCTTTTTTAATTTACATCAATTAAAAAATGCATATTCCCTCAAATGTATTTTTTGATTATCTGGATTATAAAAAAAGAAGGTTACTATTTCTAGCAACCTTCCTTCCTTTTTCAAGACTTATAATTTTCCTGAAAACGATTACTTCATAAGCTTATCAATTTCTTCAAATTCAGGTCCCATATTCAAGTTATAGTAAACTCTATAAAGACCTTGTAACCATAAATCTTGTTGATCAGGTTTCAAAGCTCTAGCTTTTTCATAGAATGGTTTAGCTTCTTCGTAGAATTTCTTAACTACAGCCTGTGCTTCAGCATATTTAGGATCATTGATATCTGTTGTTGCTTTATCAGCATAATCCTGTGCTTTCATCAAATATACCAAACCTACATTAGAGTATGCTTCTGCATATTCCGGATCAGCAGCAATAGCTTTTTTGTAGTATTCGATTGCATTATCATATTCTTTCATATTATGATAAAGATATGCTTTTACATACAAATACAACTTGTTATTCGGATCATTAGCTAACATTCTATCAGCAAACTCCATAGCTTTAGAAGCTTGATTAGAGCTATTATAATAATCAACCAAATTAGCGAAGAAATAATCATTTCCAGGGAACTTAAGGATACCCTCTTCCAAAGACTTAATCCATGCAGCAGTATCACCTTTAGCTTTATAAGCATCAGCCATCAATTGCATTGCAAATTTACCTCCGTCCTTATCAGATAAAGCCATTGGGGCATACTTAATAATTGCATCTTTATCACCTACCCTATCAGCAGCCAATGTAGCATAATATGCAATTTGTGGGATAAGAGTATCATTCTTAGCCAATTCTTTATCAGCTAGCATTGGATATGAAGCTGATTCAACATATGTTGCAAAGAATTTCAAAGCTTCTTTATTCTTATCCAAATTAAAATACTGAATACCACCATTAATCAAATTAGAACGTTCAGCCAACATACTTGACGCGTTTGATTTCCGGTATTTGTTTTTAACTTTCCCCTTTTCATTAGGTATTTCCGCTAATTCATCACACTTAGTATAGTACTCATACATTTTCAGTATACTATTATATACTTTCAATGTATCATACGGTTTTTTCAAAAAAGCATTTTTCATTTGCTCTTCGTTGATACGTCTCTGAATAAATCCAGCAACGTCCCATGTGTCAGCAAGATCCTTCGTTTCAGGATTCTTCATAGCTTCTTTAATAAGCTGCTCAGCCTGCTTAAAATTAGGTTTTACGTCATTAGCCATACTCTTTGCTTCTTTCACATTTTTCATCTGTGCGAATGAGAAGCTAACAGCCATCAATAAAACCATCGAAAATAATACTCTTTTCATGATTGTTGTTTGATTAATTATTAATATTATGTCTATTCCTCGATTTCGTTGTTGCTTTCGTTTTCATTTACGTCTGCTGCATCATCAATATCAGGAGCATCAGCATTTGGATCACTCACAATTGTTCCTTCTGCTTCTTCTGCCGGAATTTCATCTTCAAGACTTTCTGTCATAACCTTACATACCGAGCCAATCTGGTCGTTACGTTTTTCTAGATTTATCAGACGGACACCTTGAGTAGCACGGCCCATAATACGAACATCAGCCACTTTCAAACGAATAGTGATACCAGACTTATTGATAATCATCAAGTCATTTTCATCGGTTACCGACTTGATTGTTACCAACTTACCTGTCTTTTCGGTAATATTCATGGTCTTCACACCCTTACCTCCACGGTTCGTTTTACGATAGTCTTCAATTTCAGAACGTTTACCATATCCTTGTTCGGAAACTACCATTACAGATTCTGTCTCCAAATCTTTGATACAAATCATTCCTACTACTTCATCCTGACCATCATTATCCAACGTAATACCACGTACACCTGTTGCTGTACGTCCCATTACACGAACTGCTGCCTCATGGAAACGAATTGCACGACCATTGCGGTTTGCAATGATGATTTCATTATTTCCATTCGTCATACGAACTTCAATTACGCTATCATCTTCGCGGATAGTTATAGCATTTACACCATTCTGACGAGGACGAGAATACTGTTCAAGTAATGTCTTCTTTATTACACCTTTCTTAGTACAGAACAATACATAATGACTATTAATGAACTCAGAATCCTCCAAACTCTTCACACGCAAGTATGCAGTTACATTATCGTCCGAGTCAATATTCAACAAATTCTGAATAGCACGTCCCTTAGAATTCTTCGTTCCCTCAGGTATTTCATATACTTTCAACCAATAGCACTTGCCTTTTTGTGTAAAGAACATCATCGTATTGTGCATGGTAGCAGGATAGATATGTTCTACAAAGTCTTCATCACGGGTCTCCGTACCTTTCGAACCTACACCACCACGATTTTGTGCACGGAATTCAGTCAACGGAGTACGTTTGATATAACCCATATGAGAAATTGTAATAATCATCTGATCATCTGCATAGAAGTCTTCCGGATTAAATTCTTCTGAAGAATAAACAATTTCAGAGCGACGTACATCTCCATATTTCGCTTTGACTTCTAACAATTCCTCTTTCATTACCCGACGACATACTTCATCATCAGCCAGAATACTTTCCAAATAAGCTATCTGCTTCATTATTTCTTCGTATTCCGCATGAAGCTGATCCTGCATCAGACCTGTCAATTGACGCAAACGCATTTCTACAATTGCGCGAGACTGAATTTCTGTCAGGTTGAATCGCTCAATCAAGCCTGCAATAGCGTCATTAGGAGTTTTTGCTGCACGAATGATACGAATTACTTCATCAATATTATCCGAAGCGATAATCAAACCTTCAAGAATGTGCGCACGTTCTTTCGCTTTACGAAGATCGAACTGAGTACGACGAATAACAACTTCGTGTCTATGTTCGATGAAATATTTAATTAAATCTCTCAGATTCAACGTTTTTGGACGTCCATGAACCAAAGCAACATTGTTTACGCCAAAAGATGTCTGCAAAGCTGTCATTTTATAGAGTTTGTTCAACACTACACTTGCATTTGCATCACGTTTGATGTCAATAACAATGCGCATACCGTCACGGTCAGACTCATCGTTGGCATTTGAGATACCTTCTATTTTCTTATCATTTACAAGATCAGCTATATACTTAATCAACTCGGCCTTATTTACATTATAAGGGATCTCGGTTATTACGATCTTATCATGTGTCTGTCCGCTTTCGATTTCGGCTTTCGCACGCATAATTACACGTCCTCGTCCAGTCAAATATGCCTCGCGTACACCACTCACACCATATATAAACCCGCCAGTAGGGAAATCTGGTGCTTTGACAAATTCCATCAGTTCCTCTACTGTAATTTCCGGATTATCAATATATGCTTCACATGCTTCAATTACTTCCGAAAGATTATGAGGAGGCATATTGGTAGCCATACCTACAGCGATACCGGATGCTCCGTTCACCAGAAGATTCGGAATACGTGTCGGCATAACTTTAGGTTCTACCAACGTATTATCAAAGTTAGGCTCAAAATCGACGGTTTCCTTATACAGGTCATCCATCATTGCTTCACCCAACTTATTAAGACGAGCTTCTGTATAACGCATAGCAGCAGGGCTATCACCGTCTACAGAACCAAAGTTCCCCTGTCCATCTACCAAAGGATAACGCATTGCCCATTCCTGAGCCATACGCACCATTGCAAAATAAACAGAAGAATCTCCATGAGGATGGTACTTACCGAGTACCTCACCCACGATTCTGGCTGATTTCTTATAAGGTTTGTCTGAAGTATTGCCCAATTCCATCATTCCGTATAAAATTCTACGGTGAACAGGCTTAAATCCATCTCTAACATCCGGAAGGGCACGTGAAACGATGACCGACATGGAGTAGTCAATGTACGATGACTTCATTTCCTCCTCGATGTTAATCTTTATAATTCTGTCTTGTTCAAGCATTTAAAATGATTATTAATTATACATTCTACGGTTTGTGAAAAACCACGCTAAAGTACTACTTTTCCCCGATATACGAAAGTTTTTAGAAAGAAAGTTTTATCATGACCGGGACGATAACCCGCCAAACTTTAAAATACAAAAATAAAAAGATAAAAACGATAAATATAATATGGAAAGATAAATAACATCGGTAAAAAAGAGCCTATTATTTGTTATACCTTATATATATAATACAAATACACTGTTTTTATGGCACGCCATTTGTAGATATAAGAAATAAAGCAAATATTGCAATACAAACTTGATTAAATGCGTATATTTGCCAGTGAATAACCCTTAGAAGAAAAGGAAAAAGTATGAATAATCAATTCTCACAAAGAGTTTCCGACATTATCGTCTATAGTAAGGAAGAAGCGAATCGGTTGAGAAGTAGGTATATAGGTCCCGAACACCTGCTTCTGGGAATACTCCGTGACGGTGAAGGAAAAGCTATCGAGATATTGTCTAAACTCAACACCAATCTGGCTGCTATAAAGCAACAGATTGAAGCTCAGCTGAAGGCAGAAGCTGATGAAATGTTATTGCCTGATGCAGAGGTGCCGTTATCTAATGATGCGGCAAAGATATTAAAAATGTGTATTTTAGAAGCTCGTGGAATGAAAAGTAACATCGCTGATACAGAACATGTATTATTGGCTATTTTAAGAGAAAAAAACAATATGGCAGCTTCCGTACTTGAAGCAAACGATATAAATTATGTGAAAGTACTGGAGCAAGCTACATTGCAGCCAGATATAAACTCTGGTATGGGCTTTACGGAAGACGATGATGATGACGAAGAAATGTCCTCTCCCCGTTCCGGCAGAGGTGGTTCGGACGAACGCCAACAAGCACAAACCGCTTCAAAGAAGCCGTCTAATGACACACCGGTACTTGACAATTTCGGTACTGACATGACAAAAGCGGCAGAAGAAGGACGCCTGGATCCCGTTGTCGGCAGAGAGAGAGAAATCGAACGTTTAGCGCAGATCTTAAGCCGCCGCAAAAAGAACAATCCGATTTTGATTGGTGAGCCTGGTGTAGGAAAATCAGCGATTGTTGAAGGTCTTGCATTAAGAATCATTCAGAAAAAGGTTTCGCGGATTCTGTTTGATAAACGAGTGGTTGCTCTTGATATGACTGCTGTTGTAGCAGGAACCAAATATCGTGGACAATTTGAAGAACGTATTCGTTCCATTCTCAATGAATTACAGAAAAATCCGAATGTAATATTATTCATTGATGAAATCCACACGATTGTAGGCGCAGGCTCTGCGGCAGGTTCTATGGATGCTGCCAATATGCTAAAACCGGCATTGGCAAGAGGAGAAATACAATGTATCGGTGCTACCACTCTTGATGAATATCGTAAGAACATTGAGAAAGATGGCGCTTTGGAACGTCGTTTCCAAAAAGTAATAGTAGAACCGACTACCGCTGCCGAAACTTTGCAGATTTTGCGTAATATCAAGGATAAATATGAAGATCACCACAATGTGTATTATACGGATGAAGCATTGGAAGCATGTGTCAAGCTGACAGACCGCTATATCACAGATCGTAATTTCCCTGATAAAGCTATTGACGCTTTAGACGAAGCCGGTTCACGTGTACATCTTACCAATGTCAATGTGCCCAAAGAGATAGAAGAACAAGAAAAACTGATCGAAGAAGCCAAAAGCAAGAAAAACGAAGCTGTGAAATCGCAGAATTTCGAACTTGCAGCCAGCTTCCGTGATAAAGAAAAAGAGCTTTCTGTCCAATTGGATGAGATGAAAAAAGAATGGGAAGCCAATCTGAAAGAAAACAGGCAAACTGTTGATGCAGAAGAAATTGCCAATGTCATCTCAATGATGTCAGGCATTCCGGTACAACGGATGGCACAGGCTGAAGGTATCAAGCTCGCAGGTATGAAAGAAGATTTGCAGGCTAAAGTCATCGCACAAGATACAGCAATAGAAAAACTGGTTAAAGCTATTTTGCGAAGCCGTGTAGGGCTAAAAGATCCTAATAAGCCAATTGGCACATTTATGTTCTTAGGCCCGACAGGAGTTGGTAAAACTCACTTAGCAAAAGAGTTAGCCAAATATATGTTTGGTTCTGCTGATGCACTGATTCGTATAGATATGAGTGAATATATGGAAAAGTTCACTGTTTCACGCCTGGTTGGAGCACCTCCGGGATACGTAGGATATGAAGAAGGTGGTCAGCTGACAGAAAAAGTGCGCCGTAAACCATACTCGATTGTATTGCTTGATGAGATAGAAAAAGCACATCCGGATGTGTTCAACATCTTGCTTCAGGTTATGGATGAAGGTCGTCTGACTGACAGTTATGGCAGAATGGTAGATTTCAAAAATACTGTTATTATCATGACTTCCAATATAGGAACCCGTCAGCTGAAAGAATTTGGACGTGGCGTTGGTTTTGCGACACAAAGCCGCCTGGATGATAAGGAATTCTCGCGAAGCGTAATACAAAAAGCTCTAAACAAATCATTCGCGCCCGAATTCATCAATCGTGTAGATGAGATAATCACGTTTGACCAGCTTTCTCTGGAAGCAATAACAAAGATTATAGACATAGAGCTGAAAGGATTGTATGATAGAATAGAATCTATTGGTTACAAGCTTGTTATTGAAGATAAGGCGAAAGAATTTATCGCCGGCAAAGGATATGACGTACAATATGGCGCCCGTCCTTTGAAGCGAGCAATTCAAACTTATCTGGAGGATGGCTTATCCGAGCTCATCATTTCCTCCTCTTTGAAGGAGGGAGATACTATTCAGGTATCTCTCAATGAAGAAAAAGGTGAATTGGAGATGAAAGTTGTCACTCCGGAATAATATTATTTCCTGAATAAGAAAATAAAATAATATGCCATAATGTCAGACCTTCGGGTCTGGCATTTTTTTTGTCTCTATCTGAACAAACATCAATTAAAATTAATCAATAGATAAACTAAAAAATATACGTATTATGCAAAAAGGTAATATTGGGGTTACAACAGAGAACATTTTCCCTATCATTAAAAAGTTTTTGTACAGTGACCATGAGATTTTTCTGCGCGAGTTAGTATCCAATGCAGTAGACGCCACTCAAAAGCTGAATACGCTTGCTTCTATTGGCGAATTTAAGGGTGAACTGGGTGATTTAACCGTTCACGTTGAATTGGGCAAAGATACCATTACTATTTCTGACCGTGGTATCGGTTTGACTGCAGAGGAAATTGAAAAGTACATCAATCAAATAGCTTTTTCAGGAGCTAACGACTTCCTGGAGAAATACAAGAATGACGCAAATGCCATTATCGGACATTTCGGACTTGGCTTCTACTCTGCTTTTATGGTTGCAAAGAAAGTGGAAATTATCACTAAATCATACAGAGACGGTGCACAAGCCGTAAAATGGACTTGTGATGGCAGCCCTGAATTCACTATTGAAGAAATTGAAAAAGCTGATCGTGGATCAGACATCATCTTATACATTGATGATGACTGCAAAGAATTCCTCGAAGAAGCACGTATTTCCGAGCTTCTGAAGAAATATTGCAGCTTCCTTCCTGTTCCCATTGCATTTGGGAAAAAGAAAGAATGGAAAGACGGCAAACAGGTAGAAACAGCCGAAGATAATATAATCAATGATACCACTCCTTTGTGGACACGTAAACCTAGCGAACTTTCGGATGAAGATTACAAATCATTCTATAGTAAGTTATATCCAATGTCTGATGAACCACTATTCTGGATTCACCTGAATGTTGATTATCCATTCCATTTGACTGGTATCCTCTATTTCCCGAAGGTAAAGAGCAATATTGAATTAAATAAGAATAAGATTCAGTTATATTGCAACCAGGTATATGTTACGGACTCGGTTGAAGGTATTGTGCCGGACTTCCTGACTTTGTTGCATGGCGTAATCGATTCTCCGGATATTCCGTTGAACGTTTCCCGTTCGTATTTGCAAAGCGACTCGAACGTGAAGAAGATTTCAACTTATATCACAAAGAAGGTTTCCGACCGTTTGCAGTCTATATTCAAGAATGACCGCAAGCAGTTTGAAGAAAAGTGGAATGATTTAAAAATATTTATCAATTATGGAATGCTCACACAAGAGGATTTCTATGATAAAGCGCAAAAATTTGCCCTTTTCACCGATACAAATGACAATCATTATACATTTGAAGAGTATCAGACCCTTATTAAAGATAATCAGACAGATAAAGATGGAAACCTAATCTATCTGTATGCAAATAACAAGGATGAGCAATATAGTTATATTGAAGCTGCCACCAACAAAGGATACAATGTTCTGCTCATGGATGGCCAGTTGGATGTAGCTATGGTGAGCATGCTGGAACAAAAACTTGAAAAATCCCGTTTCACTCGTGTAGACAGCGATGTCGTTGACAATCTTATTGTAAAAGAAGATAAGAAAGGTGAAACGTTGGAAGCCAATAAACAGGATGCAATCACAACAGCCTTCAAGAGTCAATTGCCTAAAATGGATAAAGTTGAATTCAATGTCATGACACAGGCATTAGGAGAAAATTCAGCTCCAGTCATGATTACTCAAAGCGAATATATGCGTCGTATGAAGGAAATGGCGAATATTCAGGCCGGAATGAGTTTCTATGGTGAAATGCCTGATATGTTTAATCTAATTCTGAATTCAGACCATAAGTTGATAAAACAGGTATTGAATGAAGAAGAAAGCGCTTGCCAGGCAGAAGTAGCTCCGATACTTTCTGAAATGGACAATGTCAACAAACAACGCAATGAGTTGAAAGACAAGCAAAAGGATAAAAAAGAAGAAGAAATCCCCACATCAGAAAAAGATGAACTAAACAATCTGGATAAGAAGTGGGATGATCTGAAAAGTAAGAAAGAAGCTATCTTTATCGGCTACGCAAGCAATAATAAAGTTATCCGCCAGCTGATCGATTTGGCCTTATTGCAAAACAATATGCTAAGAGGTGAAGCTTTGAATAACTTCGTAAAACGTAGCATAGAATTGATTTAATATCGCCCCTTTAAACATTACACATACTTCAAGCAAGAGCATTCAACGTTAAATACACGTTGTAATGCTCTTTTTCAATTTAAAACGATCGGTAAAATATCGATTAATTGAAAAGTATTGTATATATTTGAACACTTAATAGACAAAAAATTCAATTGTTTGATTTGGGTTATGAGAAAGATTTTTTTAGTGTTCATTACTTTATGGCTGATTATCCCGGCTATCCATGCCCAAAAAGTAGGACTTGTATTAAGCGGTGGTGGCGCCAAAGGGATGACACACATCGGTATCATTCGCGCTTTGGAAGAAAACAGCATTCCTATTGATTACATTGCAGGCACTTCTATGGGAGCCATTATCGGTTCTTTATATGCCATGGGATACTCTCCTGACGACATGGTAGAACTTCTCAAGTCGGAAGACTTTAAACGATGGTATTCCGGAGAAGTGGAAGAGAAATATGTATATCACTTCAAAAAGAATCTTCCCACTCCCGAATTCTTCAATATTCGTTTTTCATTCAAGGATTCATTGAAAAGTTTGAAACCTCAATTCCTGCCTACCAGTGTTGTCAATCCGATTCAGATGAATCTCGTTTTTGTAGACCTATATGCACGTGCCACAGCCGCTTGTAAGGGAGATTTTGATAAACTTTTTGTTCCTTTCCGTTGCATTGCGTCCGATGTATACAACAAGAAACAATTAGTCATGAAGGAAGGAGATTTAGGAGATGCCGTCAGAGCTTCCATGAGTTTCCCATTCATGTTTAAGCCTATTGAAATAGACAATGTATTAGCCTATGACGGAGGTATTTATAATAACTTCCCTACAGATGTCATGAGAGATGATTTTCATCCGGATGTCATCATAGGAAGCGTCGTGTCAACCAATCCCACTAAACCCAAAGAAAATGATCTCATGAGTCAAATTGAGAATATGGTGATGCAGAAAACCGACTATTCCATTCCGGACTCCATGGGGATTTTAATGACGTTCAAATATGACAATGTTAATCTAATGGATTTTCAACGCATTGACGAATTACACGATATAGGATATAATCGAACCATCAGCATGATGGATTCAATCAAAAGTCGTATTCATCGGCGTGTAAATCTGGACAATATACGTTTAAGAAGAATGGTATACCGGAGTAATTTTCCGGAGCTACGCTTTAAAAATATCATCATCGACGGAGCTAATCCACAACAACAAGTATATATTAAAAGAGAATTTCATAAATCAGATACCAAAGAATTCACTTATGAGGATTTAAAACAAGGTTATTTCCGATTGTTATCTGATAAAATGATTTCCGAAATTATACCGCATGCAATTTATAATCCGGAAGACGACACCTACGATCTACATTTAAAGGTGAAATTAGAAAATAATTTTGCTGTGCGGTTGGGAGGAAATATATCCACTTCCAATTCCAATCAGATCTATCTGGGGCTTAGCTATCAGGATTTAAACTACTATGCCAAAGAGTTTATCCTTGACGGGCAACTCGGAAAAGTATATAATAACGTGCAGTTTATGGCAAAAATTGACTTTGCCACTGCCATTCCTACCTCATACCGTCTTATAGGTTCAATCAGTACTTTCGACTATTTCAAGAAAGACAAACTTTTTTCGCGAAATAACAAACCTGCCTTCAATCAGAAAGACGAACGTTTCTTAAAATTGCAGGTCGGCTTACCTTTCCTTTCGAGCAAGCGAGCAGAGTTTGGGGTCGGAATTGCGAAAATAGAAGATAAATATTTTCAGAAAAGCGTCATTGACTTTGGAAATGACAAATTTGACAAAAGTCGCTATGATTTATTCGGTGGATCAATCAGCTTTAATGGAAGTACCCTAAATTCTAAACAATACCCCACACGTGGATACAGAGAAGCTCTTGTTGCCCAGATCTTCGTTGGAAAAGAGCGATTCTACCCAGGCGAAGGAAGTACCACCAACAACAATAATAAAGACCATCACTCATGGTTGCAATTATCATACATGAAAGAGAAATATCATAATATGAGTGAACATTGGGTTTTAGGATGGTATTTGAAGGCATTATATGCCTCTAAAAACTTCTCCGAAAACTATACGGCCACAATGATGCAGGCTGGAGAGTTTTCGCCCACGCTACACAGTAAATTGACCTACAACGAAGCCTTTCGTGCCAATCAATTTGTGGGAGCCGGTATTCGGCCTATTTACCGTTTAAACCAAATGTTCCATCTTCGGGGAGAATTTTATGGCTTTATGCCCATTTATCCAATCGAAAAAAACTCGTTGAATAAAGCATATTATGGAAAAGCTTTCTCCAAGTTTGAATATTTAGGAGAAATTTCTGTTGTATGTCAATTACCTTTTGGAGACATCTCTGCATATGTAAATCATTATAGCTCACCGAAAAGGGAGTGGAATGTCGGACTAAGTATAGGTTGGCAACTATTCAATTATCGGTTCATAGAATAATTTTCTACAAAAAAAGTCGTTGAAAAGCTTGCTAGTTCGGGAAAAGTCCGTATCTTTGCACCCGTTAAAACGAAATAATGGTCGCGTAGCTCAACTGAATAGAGTAGCTGACTACGGATCAGCCGGTTAC
>ERZ791926.1353-NODE-1353-length-12629-cov-3.541276_pt1 | contig 12629 bp, 14 predicted proteins | sample MGYA00510131_ERZ791926 | MGnify/ENA primary metagenome ERZ791926 (study PRJEB30046, sample SAMN00792052) | human gut metagenome | study: EMG produced TPA metagenomics assembly of the A metagenome-wide association study of gut microbiota in type 2...
TTACAATAAAAAAAGCCCCTCAGAACAACTGTCGTTGCTCAAAGGGGCGTTATATACATAACACGGTACCACCCTAATTGGGACTCGTTGCGGGTATAACGGAACCACCGTCGATGACTACTGCTGTATTCGCCACCAAAGCTCACGGGAGAGTGTCAGCGTACAACCTCTATTGCCTCGCACCAACCGGCAACTCTCTGAAAGCAGGATTTGTAAACCTTTATACCCATTCATAGCTTGTTTTAAGATATAAAGGTATTATACGGTATTCTATAGACTGTGTCAACAAGGTGGACATGTGAGTTTTGTGAAAGCACAGTTTTATCCTTACAGTTTGACATTCCCTATGATTTCACGCATACTGAAAATAAGCAGTACCAATGATTGGAGGAATTATTATGAGTGGTTCAAACAAATTCTTTTATATTTTGTCGGGTATTGTAAGTATTATCCTAGGGATATTCTTACTATTAAATCCGCTTATTAACCTCTTTGCATTCACTTGGGTTATGTCTATCATCTTCTTTGCCAATGCAATCAGTGGCATTATAAATTATTTTAGGTTGCCTGCTGCAATGAGAAGCGGCTGGCATCTCATTGGCGGTATTATCAACGCTCTATTCGGTATCTATTTAATATTCGGCGGATTTGCATTCCTACCATTAGTACTCCCAATCACAATCGGCATCTGGATGGTAATTGAAGCCATCTTTATTTTCATTAAATCGAGAAACCCAGACAGTATAGTGTCACTCATGGGACGTAATGCAAAATGGCTTGCACTAATTCTTTTACTATTAGGCCTATTACTTATATTCGAGCCAATCATTTCCAGTAAAGCATTTATCTATTTCATCGCTTTCGGTTTCTTATTTGACGGTATTTATTCCATCGGCGAGGCTTTTAAAAAATAGAATTTAACTAAATAATTACACTATAAAATTGACCATGTACTGCCAAAGTAGCTGTCATAAATTACGATGTCTATTTCGTATTTGTGACAGCTATTTTATTTGTTTTGTCTAGCCGTCATGGTAAATGTACTCGCCTACTACATTTGCAAGTGGTTAGACGCTTTCCTAGCCCTTTTATTTAGCAACTAGCCCAACGCTCTAGCATTACCGTAATAATGTAAAAAATAGCAGGGTGGCCGCCCTGCTATTTTTCGTTCATATGAGACTATGTCACATATTGACATCCCTTGTCATATATAGAATAACAATTCACTATGGCATAGTCAATGTGCCCTCTACTCAATCACTCTTAAAAGCTTACCCACTCTAAAGCCTCAAAATTATTCAGAATTCTCTTATCCATTTTTACAACTTGATTAGTAAGCTCTATTCGATTATTAACAAATGAAATATCTGTATACCATTCCTTAAGATTAGCATATACTTCATTCTCTAAATCAATAATGACAGTTTCTATGGGATTCCAAGTTTTACATCTTACAGACTCCACCATAACCATACTACTACCTATGAAAGTAACATCCCTACCATAAATCCAAAATGGCAATGTTTTGCCTTTGATAGAAATAGAATATATAGCATCTCCATGAGGTGGTTCCGTTTCATATTGTGCACGTATTTGGTATCTTTCCATAATTTCATTACTACCTTTTTCTATATATGGCAGCTTTGAAATCTTGTAATTTTCTGCGTTCATAAAAACTCCGTTATTTTTGATATCAGGCACAACAAAAAACCCCTTGCTAGGACCGACATCCTTTGCAAGGGCTTCTTTAGTGCATTTAATCAACACTTTGCTCTATCGATATTCTACCATAAAAAATAAAATATTGACACTATGAATAACTTCATTTTCATATATAATATAAAAATCCCTCGAAGTTGCCGCTCCGGGGGATTTTGTAGTTAATTGTACAACGATAAACGCCTAACGTATAAAGGAGTGCAGTCCTCTAACACGTTAGGCGCCATCATAATTTTGTTCAGTTTTAGATGAGCCTAACGCCCTAATCACGTTAATGGACTCTCTTTATATGTATATAATAAGCTAACCTTACTTAAAAAGATAGTACAATAAATAACTCAATTTATACTTACACTATTAATCAATTCTCTAGCGCACTCAACAGAAACGGGCTCATTAAATAAGAACACATGGTTCTGTTTTTCATGCTCCCAAGAAGCTAAGTAAACAGCGTCATCCACCATTCGATAGGTTATCGTCATTCCATTTACAACATCGTTTTTCTGAGGCAAGTAATCCTTATAATCGCCTGCGATATTACCCGATAGAGTCGATACACGATACTTAATATATTTAGGCATATCATCTACACGGTCAACATATCCCCCTTTTAAGGGATCGTGGTACGCATAGGCCACTTGTAAAACATCATGATCCACAATGGATACATGTACAGGACGTAATCCCACTAATCCACTTAGCAACTGCGGTTTAAAGTTCAAATGTTGCTTAGCCTCATGTACAGTATTAAACACCTCTAGCAATTGACCTTTACGAGTACTTGTATAATCGCTATCAGTTATAGTACAACTACCAAGTCTGTCAGGACATGGAAACTCATTTCTGTCGCCATAAGGCTGGTCATAAATAGAATTACCATTAAGACGAAACCGCATCAAGTCATCTGCGGATACAACATTGATGGAACCTATAAAAGCTAGCATAGCTAACGCACATACAACCTTTTTCATAACTCTCCCCTTACAATACTATTTTTCAACATTCTTATCTGCTACTAGATGCGTAATTTCTGGTTGTTTCAAATCAAATATACCATGCATCATCTTATCCGGTAAACCATAATTCATGACATTAATTACCTTTCCCTCTAGATAGGTACATATGTTTGTAGTATAATACAAATAAGATATTAGCACTTTAATTAGGGATTACAACATACATTGACAACAGATTGCAATATTTGTTATAGTAACTATACAAAGAGTTAGTAATGAACCTGAGGGAACATTACGGAGGCGAAGCAATCTGCGGATTGCTTCGCCTCTTTTTCATTTGGAGAAAAACTTCATGTCAAAACCATTCCAAACACACAATCAACAACTAAAGATGCTCCGTAATCGTAATATTCTTATTTCTAATGGTAGTAAGGCCAAGGCAATATTAATTAGAGAAAACTACTATCAATTAATTAATGGCTACAAACATATATTCTTAGATTTAGTCGAAAGCAAGAAACGGCAGGATGATTACTATAAAAATGGAACTACTTTTGAACAAATATATGCCCTATATGAATTTGACAGAAACCTAAGAAACATTCTCATGAAATATATTCTTATGACAGAAAATTCTATAAAATCAAAAATTGCCTATCAATTCTCCTCAGAGCATCCAAAAGAAGCTTTTAGCTATTTTAATATCAATAATTATAGAGATACTAACCACCAGCAAACAACTTCACTTATTGCAACGCTATCATCGGTAACTAAGCAAAACACTGACTCCAACACCAAGTCAGGACCATTTTACCACTACTTTAATGAACATAAAGAACTTCCCCTATGGGTACTGATAACTAAGCTTACTCTGGGGCAAACATGTAACCTTTTTTATAATCTAAAAGAGCCCACCCAAATCGAAATTTTAAAATCAGTACTTTATGAATTCAAAAATAACTGCAATGTAGCAGCAACTAAAATCATTCTTCAAAATTATTTAAAAGATTTTATGAGTGCAATAAACTGTATAAAAGCGTTTCGTAATGTTTGTGCACATGAAGATCGACTTTATGATTACTATGCCAAAAATAAGAATGGCAAACCAATTCAAACAAGTTTCTTTTATATAGGCATCTCAACACCAGCATTCCAAGGCGGCATTTTTGATATTATCTTGCTCCTACGACTATTCCTAACCAAGAGAGATTATAAACAATTACTCCGTCGCCTATTAGATGAATTAAATAAATTAGAAAGTGAATTACCTTCAAGTCTCTTTTCTGAAGTCACTCGTAAAATGAAGTTCCCTAAAAATTGGACGACTGAATTATATAAATTCATTTAATATTACACTTTTTATCACCGCTTACACAGCAAGAATCTATCACCTTTGATAGTATCTATCGTAAATCATTCTACTATTTAAAATAACTGTAGGTGCTATAATGAACTCAACAGAAGGAATAGGTACTCATATGATACTAAATGCACTATTCCAAAACTATAGCTAGTAGTTATATGGAGGAAATAATTATGACACATACACAAGTAAAAGAACTCGTACAAGCTTTATTAGATGCACCTACATGCAATCCAACTGTAAAAGAATTCGCTCAATCTTGGATCAACGCAGAAGGTAAACCTGAACAAGAAGAACTTACTAAGCAACTCATATCCGTAGCAGAACAAAATATTGCTCTTATCGACGAAACAATCGGCTTTGCAGGCTCTGAACTCGCTGTACAAATTCTTGGTAAAGAAGGTGCTGCTAACCTATTACAACACGCTAAAGCCATTAAAGCACAAGGTGCAGAATTCTGTGATTGCCCTGGTTGCGTAGCTGCTAAAAATATTATTGATTTGAAAGCAAAAATTGAATAGTTTAGATAAATAAAAATAGCTCCTAAGGGAGCTATTTTTATTTATCTTATATTATTTGATTTATATCTTGATATTACGTTCTATAACATCACCCTTAGCTAATATAGTTACAGTGACATCGCATCTTTTTTTTGTAATAATAACACTACATCCATAATCATATTCAAACTTTCCATTTTCTTCTGTCATTTCAGCTAATTTTTTAATATCCTCATCCACATTGTCATTCCACCAAGGTTTTACTTCTATAACGACAAAATTGCTACTATTACATCCACGTCTATGCACGATAATATCTGGTCTTATCAACTCATCAGCTTTATTCTTTTTAGGATCAGCTAAATCCCTGTTATATTCACAGTCTACTTCATACTCATCTATACATAATGATAAATAATGCCCAAGCTTATGTGAAATAGATAACTCACTTACATGCTTATCAGTCTCATTACATATTAAGTATTGATCTTTATAAAACAGCATATCTAATGCAATCTTTAATGCATCATAAAAACTCTCTAAGGTATTCATAAAATATCTCCATTTATTATTTGTAGATGAACTAAAATCCCTCGATATAACTAATTTGACCTACCAACTTACATATCCTACTAAATACTTTATCTTATAATATGCATTAATTATCGTTCTAAAAAACCTCTAATTCACAAATAACTATTCCTCCCTTTTACTCTGCTTTCTAAAAAATTCACGTTCTTTTTTTATAGATATATATAAACTAATATAAAACCAATATATACAGTATCCGTAAATAAAGCTCCGACTAAATACGAATATTAATTCAATCCATTCTTTATGTGTCATATTAGGAAGTAAACGACTAAGAGAAATAAGATGCTTTACAGGATTAATAATTTCAAAAGATGACACATACCAATCCGGAGAAATTAAAACTCCTATATGATTAAACATCGCAAGAATATAATATATGCCCCCAATAAAAGGAATATAGACTATTGATAATTTTAATAAGTCAAAACTTTGATTGCTTATAAATTGGCAGTATGATTTTATATGACTTAACGACTTATAAAAATCCTCAGATAATCTCATGAAGTATTCTTTTTTATCTAATTGATTTACTATAACTTCTAAGATATAAGCTATAAGTAGTATCAAAAGTAATATCCCTGGTATGCTACATACAAAAGGGATTAGCCAATAAAGAATAAACTCGACTTTTTTTAGCAATACTTTTACTATTTGAGGTAATAGAGATTCAAAATCTAATATATTGACTCCATAATAATCATATAAGTAATCAGCAAATAAACATAACAAAAAAAGTAAAACAAAAGCCTTTGTAAATAAATCAAATCGTTTTCTAACTAAATTTATCAAATCCATAATACTCTCACTCATATATACCTCCTTTTATTCATAAAATATCATATCATAATATAACTATTATAATGTTACTTATATTTAAAATCGTATAACTTATTGACTATACGTACAAAAAGGCCCCTGTTTCAAACAGGGGCCTTTCCTTATTCACCAGCACTAACTAGTGCTTGTGTATATGGATGTACCGCTTCTTTAAGTCGTTTTGATTCGATAGTCTCTACGATTTGTCCGTCTTTCATGACGATGATTCGATCTGTTACGGCTTGTAACAGGCCTATGTCATGGCTGACGAATACGTAGCCGAAGGGTTGTTCCTTATGAAGTTTTTGTAATAGGTCTAGCACCAACTTTTGATTCACCGCATCAAGGGCTGATGTAGGTTCGTCAAATAGTACTAGTTTCGGGTTCATCAGCATAATTCGTGCTAATACAACACGTTGCAGTTGACCACCGCTGACCTCATGCGGGTATTTGTTAACGATCGTTTCAGGTAGGTCTACATGTTGAATCCATTTGCGGATATCGTCCTTTGCTGCCGCCACATCCATGAGACCATAGTTGATATACGGCTCTAAGAGAAATTCTTCTAAATTCATCCTAGGAGGAATCACCGCCAAGGGATTTTGGAACATCATCTGCATAGAGCGATATATTTCCCTATGATGTTGAATAGAATGGATATCCTCACCAAGGAGTCGCAAGGTGCCAGATGTAGGTTTTTCTAGCATGGCAATCATCCTAAGCAATGTACTTTTACCAGAGCCACTACCACCAGCAATGCCTACGCGTTCATTGGGAGCCACGGAAAAGGATACGTTATCAACTGCGCGGACCGTATGATTGTGGTTTGTATATTGTTTACAGATATTCTCGAGTTGAATCATACTACACCACTTTCGTTACAGAATCTAACAAGACGCGAGTATACTCATCTTTTGGGCGTGCCATAACCTCTTCGGTAGAGCCTACTTCAACGAGCTGTCCCTTATTCATAACGCCAATGCTATTGGCAATGCGTGCGGCCGACTTGATATTATGAGTTACGATAATCACCGTTGCTCCAAGAGCTTGTGTTACCTCTTTCATAAGGTCCAATACAGAGGCTTGCACGAGCATGTCTAAGGCACTAGTTGGTTCATCGGCAAATACGATACTAGGTTTTAAGATAAGACTTAAAGCTATAGCTAGTCGCTGTTGCATACCGCCGCTCAATTGAAACGGATAGGACTGTAAAATCCGCTCACCATCATTGAGATGAACTAACTTCAGCATGTCGATGACGCGAGCTATTTCATAGCTTTCACCATGAGCACGGAACAAATCTTTGAAGTGATTTTCTACGGTGCGATTTGGATTTAAATAGGCGCTAGGATTTTGAAAGATCATGGAAATCTTCGTGCCCCGTAATTGCCGCCAGTCACTGGCTTTCAAGGTAGAAACATCGCTACCATCTAAGAGGATTTGACCACTAATGGTAGCTTGTTTCAACATGCCAAAGGCGGCACGAACTAACGTAGATTTACCAGAACCACTTTCACCAACGATAGCAAAGACCTCACCAGTAGGTACGGAGAAGGATACATTCCGTACCGCTTGCTCCGAACCATATGAAATCGATACATCATCAAATACGATACAATCAGATTTATTCAATAGTAGAATCCTTTGTTAATAAGTAGTAATCGATTGGATGTACTGGTACATTTTTAACTTTTGTAGTGGATACAACTGTTGCACTTGGGTATAACAAGTAGATATCGGCTACATCATCAACTAACAATTGTTGCGCTTGTTTAGCTTCGTTAGCACGTTCATTTTGATCAAATGTTACGGACAATTGATCGATTAATGCATCCACTTGAGGGTTGGAGTAAGCACCAACGTTTGCTTTAGCACCAGTTTTGTAGAACAAGCTGAGGTACCAGTAAGGGTCATTTGTAGACATAGTAACTACATTACGTTCTACCATATCAAAGCCATCTGTACCAAGCGTATCTACTTCACCAGGGCCTTGTAATTTTTTAAGAGTTACTGCAATGCCAGCTTGTTTCAATTCTTGTTGAATTTCTTCGTATAAGCTTGTGTCTTTACCCCAAATAGCAAGAGTTAAAGCCAATTCTTTACCATCTTTAGCATAGATACCGTTTGCATTTTTAGCATAGCCAGCTTGAGTCAAGATTTGATCGGCTTTTGCTACATCTGTCATAGGTTTATTAGCGATAGAATCAAAACCTAAATTAGCAGATGGTGGGAATGGAGCTCCACCTGGAGTCGCACCATTACCAATGATTTTCGCCATAGAATCATAGTTAATAATATGAGCAATAGCGGAACGTACAGCTTTGTCATGCAATGGAGATAGTTCAGTATGGTTCAATTTCAACATAAGCACACGAACGCTTGCGATATCCTGAATGTTGAAGCCATCTTTGAACAAGCTGCGGTTAGCAGAGTCCACTTTTTGGATTACATCAACGTCTTTAGATTGTAACGCCATAGCGCGTTTGTTGTTATCTTCGATGTCTTTTACTGTTACAGTATCAAGACCTGGTTTGCCACCCCAGTAATCTGCGAAGGCAGAGAGTTCGATTGTTTCACCTTTTGTGAAGGAATTGATTTTATAAGGGCCTGTAAGAACTGGTTTAGATGCTACATCCTTAAGGTCTGCAGTGTCCATGATAACGAATGCTGGTTCAGTTAAGCTAGCTAACAAGGAACCATTAGGTTCTGTTGTTTTAATAATCAAGTTTTGACCATCTACCGTGATGGACTCGATTTTAACAGCTTTCGCAGAACGAGCACTTTGTTTCATTGTGTACTCGATAGACTCCTTAACCTTTTGTGGAGTCATAGGCGTACCATTATGGAATTTTACATTTTCACGGATGTGGAATTTCCAAGTTGTAGGGTCCACATTTTCCCAAGAATCTGCCAATTGAGGGGCAAATTTCATATCTGGCGTAACAACAGCTAAGTTTTCACCAGCACCGATACGAGTCAAGGTCCACGCATCCCACTCGTGAGTTGGATCTAATGTTTCACCAAACCAATACAAACCAACATTCATATGCTTCCCTTGTTTGCCATCTTTAGCTGTATCGCTACCGCAACCAACCAAGAGAGCTACCATGCACAGCATAGTTAGACACGCTAGTAACCAACGTTTCATAACTTCTCCTTTTTTGAACATCGCCTCTGTGAAAGAGGCTTTCACCATAAAAATCTATACACAGCGCGGTTAGCGAGATACATCGAGAGCATCGCGCAACGCATCGCCAATATAGTTAAATAAAACAACAGTAATAAAAATTGCGAGCCCTGGATAAATTAACAGCCACGGTGCAGTTTGTAGAAAATCTCGGGAACTCAACAAAATAGCGCCCCACTCTGGATCTGGCGGTTGTACACCGATGCCGATGAGTGAGAAACTGGCTACCAAGATGATAGTCTCTCCTAGATGTTGAATAATGACAATCAACAACGGCGGCAATACATTCGGCAAAATATATCGACTCAGGATTCGTAGGTTCGAAGCACCCGACATGCGAGCAAAGGTAATATACTCTGCATGGCGTTCAATCTGTACGAGGCCTCTCGTGATACGTGCATATTCCGCCCATTTAGTAATGCACAGGGACATGATGACATTCGTAATGCTTGGCCCCATAATACCGATGAAAGCAATGGCAATAACCATATTCGGGAAGCCTAGTACCAAATCAATCAAGCGAGATAACCAACGGTCAATGCGAGGCGTAGAGAAGCCTGCCAATCCGCCAATAACGATACCGATAGCACCGCTGATACTGATAATGGTGAAAGCAATACCTAACGAAGCTTTACCGCCATAAAGGATGCGAGACCAAACATCTCGCCCTAACTGATCAGTACCTAATAAGTGAGTACTACTTATGTCTTGTAAGCGGTCTGCCACACTAGTCGTCTCCGGATCAAATGGTGCTATATAAGGAGCACATAGGAAAAATACAATCCATAGAGCTGCTAATACCAACATAGCATATAAAGTGTACGGCTTTCGTCTATTCATAGGAGCCTCCTTTTATAGCGGCTCTTCGTTTCGGATTTAGCCAAAAACTCAAAATATCGATGATAATATTAATCACGATGAACACCATAGTAATCCAAATAATGTAGCCTTGCATCAAAACATAATCGCGAGCCATAATGCCTTGCACCATCATGTAACCAAAGCCTTTTATGGCGAATACCATTTCAATAACGGCAGAACCACCTAGCATGGCACCCATTGTTACCCCCATCATGGGCAATAACATAAGACCTACATGGGGGAAGATATAACGGGTATACACCATCCACTCAGGTAGCCCCAAAGCGCGAGCACCTTGCACAAAAGGCTGACGAGATACTTCTAAAATGGCATTCCGCAAGCGACGAATGTAGAGACCACAGATCCACAAAGCAAGGGTAACTGCAGGCAATACAAAGGCAGCAAAGCCCTTTGTATTCGTCACAGATACGAGCTGTAATTTGACACCGAATAGATACAATAGCAGTAGACCTACCCAAAAGCCTGGGATAGCTAACGCTAAAAACGTAACTAAACGGATACCATGATCCACCCAAGAATCCTGATATTTTGCAGCTAATATACCTAGAGGAACAGTTACAACGATGCCTATTAGAAGTGCTAACGATACAAGACCTAATGTATTCGGTAAAGCACCACCTAAAATCGTAGCCACTGGCAACGCATACAGAATAGACTCACCAAAGTCCCCTTGTATAATTTGACCTAACCAACGTAAGTATTGCTGCCACCAAGGATCATTGAGCCCTAACTGCTCTCGTAGCTGTGCAACTACAACTGGATCTGGTGTAGCCCCTAACAGATTAAACTTCATCGACACAGGGTCAATAGGAGATAATTTTATCAATACAAATGTACCGATAGTAACCACCAATAAAATACCTAAAATACTTGCTAAACGCTGCAATATTAATCGATACAACACATCACCTGCCTTCTTTATCACAAAATTGCCATATGATATTATAACATTTATTCTCATTTTTATATATACGTATAGATATATTAGAATGATTTTCATTATGAAATTTTAGCATATATGCTAAAACGGCTCCTCATAGGAGGAGCCGCTTCTTATATAACCCTTACAGTGTCCATGCGAGTGCTTCACCACAACTCGCATGCCTATCCCACTAGGCTGGACTGTTATATTATTTTGTATATGCTGTATGTGCTGTAGGCGCTACAGTGTTAGCAATGATCGCTTTTGCCATGTCGCGATTTACAGGGCGCTCAAAGTACATCGCATGGGTTTGACCATCTTTCGTCCAACCTGCGAGGTATACCATTTTTTCGCCACCTTTGAAAGTAATCTTTGTGCCGTTTACTTTTTCTGTAGCTGTAACGCGGTATTTATTATAATCACCACTGATATCACCTGTTGCATTAGCTACGCGATAAACGATGCGTTTGCCTGCCGCTTGGTTGCGAGTTGCATCTTCACCAGCTTGATATACATACACAACTTGCAAAACATCTTTATTGATTGTGCTTACAGACTCAATATTGTAACCTACAGGTAATACTTTAGGTAGATGAGGCATAATATTCATGTATTTAGCAGCTTCATCAATAGTAGCAAATTCATGAATTGGGCTTGGCATACCAACCATTGGAGCTGCCTGTTCTGCAACTACAGGTTTAGCTGGATCTGGTTTTACATCTAAAGTACCTTGTGCACCAGCAACAGTGTAAGAACCTACACAAGCACACGCAACTGCTAGTAATACAAATTTTTTGACCATGGGTATAATCTCCCTTCGCATAACATAAAAATTATTAAAAACACATTTATTTTGTATGTGCTTTTTCCTCAACAATATTACGGATAATAGCCTTCGCCATATCTCGTGTAACGGGACGCTGAAATTCTAAAGAGTGATTTTGTCCATCTTTCATCCACGATTCAAGATAAACCATTTTCTTACCACCTTTGAAAGTAACCTTTGTACCATCTACACTTTCAGTTTCTATAACCTTATGAATCTTATGGTCATCGCTGATATCACCTTTTAATTTAGTAGATGTACGATAAAAAATAAGAGCACCACCGGCCTTATTTACGTACGGATCTATACCGGGTTCATACACGTACACAACCTGCAAAATATCTTTCTCAATAGTAATGACAGATTGAATATTAAATCCTACTGGCAACACCTTTGGCATCTGTGGTGTAATATTCATATACTCCGCCGCTTCTTTAACTGTGGTGAACACATGTACAGGACTTGGCATAACAACGCTAGGAACAGCTGCTTCAACAGACATTTCTAGGGGTCCAGAAACTTTAGTTTGTGCATCCATAGCACCTTGAGCCTTAACAACTCCATAAGTACCTATACAGACGCAAGCTAAAGCCATCAAAAAAGATTTCTTTAGTAGTGAGGTCATAATAATATGCTCCACAAAATATATTTTGTAAAATTATATTTATTAAAACACGCTTAATAAGTATATCCTAAATAATTGGGGAATTCAAGTAATATTCATCATATATCGGTTTTTATTAATATAGGTAAATAAAATCATTTATCAACTATGATATGACTAGTTACTTTTACCCAAACTATCAAGTATTAAGCTATTTCTTATGTACCATAAAGCCTGCCGCTTGTTGGTTTGCCATGATT
>ERZ791926.1372-NODE-1372-length-12480-cov-2.007646_pt1 | contig 12480 bp, 14 predicted proteins | sample MGYA00510131_ERZ791926 | MGnify/ENA primary metagenome ERZ791926 (study PRJEB30046, sample SAMN00792052) | human gut metagenome | study: EMG produced TPA metagenomics assembly of the A metagenome-wide association study of gut microbiota in type 2...
ACGTGAGAGGAAGAGTTGCTACAAATACGAAAAAGCAAAATGCTCAGTATTCTACAGAAATGATTAAGAATGCAGATAAGGACTCAAAAGAATATAAAAGAAAATATGAAAATCTGTTAAAATATGACGGAATATCACTTGCTACTTTCAGGCAATTAAAGTACAATGAACCTGAAAGATATGAGTTGCTTAAAGGGTATGCTAAAGCCGTTGAAAAAGACGATATACATATCCTTACAGGATTTAAATTTTATGAAAAAACCGCGAATGATATACAGAAAAGTCTTGTTGGTGTTACGACAAGTGATGGCGTGGTCATATCTTCATTCACAACGCATTTTATTGACCGCGTAATCGGTCAGACATCAACAACTCATCCTGGAATGAGGCTTGGTACTCCTGTGCAAGATGTTAAAGACGCACTTGAAAATCCAATTAGAGTTGGTGATAAAATAGTAATGAGTGGCGGTGATGAGCGACAAAAATATTTCGGAAAGCGAGCATCTGTTGTTATTAGTATAATTCAAGCTACACCACAGAAAGATGGGGTATAAAATGATATTTACAGACGATGATAGAAAATTTATAAAAGATAATTTCCAAAATTCCGATGAGTTATTAAGTGAATCAAATGTAAGAAAAGTTCTTGATGCTATTAGTGATCTGATAGATGAAAAGGGGTTTGAACCACCAGAATATTATGATTACAATGATTTTGGGCGGAAGGCTCAAAAAGTACACGATAGTATATACAAAAATAATTAATACCACCCATTCGAAAGAGTGAGTGGTATTTTTGTACCAAATTTTAGGTGGTTATTATGAAATCATATACAGTAACAAATGATGCGGACATGCTGGCTCCAAATTGGCTGGCTGTCCGCATTAACTATACAACTATAAAATTCGTGTACAAACTTATAGACGGACACGAAACACTGAAAGGGGTGAGGATAGGAAATGAAACAGCGAAGATCGGTGACAAGATATTGTTTAATGGCAAGCGACTATCCGTAGAAAGGCGGTGATCCTATATCTCCCACCGGCGGGGAACGACCGGAAATGTAAAGGAGTGATTGTTTGATTGAGGTAAAAGTCCAAGAGGACATGCTTGTATTAAAAGGTCATGCATGCAGAAATGGAGCCGACGGAATTGACAGAGTCTGTGCAGCTGTGTCTGCTCTTACATGCAGTCTGGTTAATTCACTGACGGATCTTGCGGACGAGTCAGTTCACACAGATATGCAGACCGGAAATGTTACAATTAAATGGCAGAAGTTGTCTGACAAAGGCAGAATGCTAGTAGATTCATGGTTCCTTGGTTTGACAGATATCAACAGGGAATATCATTGCATACAGTTTATTTAGCTCCTTGTTTAGAGGTGTTTTTATTTTGCCCAAAACGTGAAGGCGTAAAAAGCTCGGGATCCTGTCGAGGAAAAACGGAGGTAGAGATAATGAAAAATAGAATGTATTTACAGCTCTTTGAAGGCGGAGACGGCGCTGGCGGCACAGGAGCTGGGGCTGGTAGCGGTAACCAGGGAGGAAATGCCGCATATACCTATGAGCAGTTAGAGGAAGTAGCCTCTGCTCGTGCGAATAAGGCAGAGAGAGAAGCTATTGCGAACTACTTAAGAAATAAAGGTATGAGTGAAGAGGATATTACAACAGCAATTGATGATTTCAAGGCGAAAAAGAAAGAAAATCAGCCGAATGTGTCTGCGATTGAAAGGGAACGTGATGAAGCTATCGCTGAACGCGATCAGCTTAAGAACACGGGTATCCTTAGAGACAAGGGGGTGAAAGCAGATGATATTGATTATGTAATGTTTAAGGTTGGCAAGATGGTGGATGATAAGACGGATTTCACAAAAGCAGCAGAAAAGTTTTTGAAGGATAATCCGAGATATGCTGGCGGATCAGGATATCGCGTGTCAACGTCATCTGGAACCGAAACAAATGGGGCAGGCGGAAATCTTAATGATTCGATTAACAATGCTATCCGCTCTGCGATTAGAAGATAATGGAGGTATGATATGAATAGAAAAAGAATGGACTTAAGAATTTTTGAAACAGATGTGAATATTATTGACCGGACTGGTGCAGAGTCACTTATTCCGGTACAGGAATCCAATGAAATCATCCAGGGAGTTGTAGCACAGTCAGCCGTGCTCTCTAGAGGACGTAAGTTGGCGAATATGACATCAAAACAGTATAAGATGCCTGTTTTGAATATGTTGCCAGTTGCGTATTTCGTAAATGGAGATTCAGGACAGAAGCAGACAACGAAACAGGCATGGGACAAGAAGTTTATTACGGCGGAAGAGATTGCAGTAATTGTGCCAGTGCCGGAAGCAGTGCTTGACGATTCAGAATATGATATCTGGGGTGAGGTGAAGCCGAGAATCATTGAGGCATTCGGAAAAGTGATTGACGGAGCAATCTTATTCGATGTTGATAAGCCGGCTACTTGGAGAGATGGTGTGGTTACAACTGCTACGGCTGCTGGTGCTGTTGTTACTCTCGGAAGCGAAGATAATCTTTACGATAAAATCATGGCGGAAGATGGAGTGATCGCGAAAGTTGAAAACAGCGGATATTTTGTAAATGGTCACATGGCAGATATTTCTATGAGAGCGAAACTGAGAGGACTAAAAGATACAACTGGCAATCCAATCTTCAAAACGGATATGCAGAGCAGGACAGCATATTCACTGGATGGATCACCTATGAACTTCCCGAACAATGGTGCTTTTGATAAGGCTAAGGCGCTTATGATCTCCGGAGATTTCAGCCAGCTTGTGTACTCCATTCGTCAGGACATCACATTCAAGCTGTTTACAGAAGGCGTTGTCCAGAACACAGACGGCACGATTGCTTACAACCTGATGCAGAACGACATGGTGGCATTGAGAGCAGTTATGCGTCTTGGATGGGAGATTCCAAACCCTATCAATTCTCTGCAGAAGGATAAGACAAAGAGATGTCCATTTGCAATCATGAAGGCCGGAGCGTAATTTCTGGCCTTAAGAATGTGAGGTGACTGACGTGTATGCAGACTATAGCTATTACATTGAAAAATACTGTGGAGATGTAATTACAGAGGAAGATTTTACGTGGTCCGAGAGGAAAGCAGAATCGTACATAAGGCAGCTGACGTTTTATCGTGGGGATATTTTTGGTGAAGAGTCAGAAAGCGTGAAAGATGCGGTATGCGCAGTGGCTGAAGTGTATTATTGTACGATGCTAAAGAGCAATCACAGTGAGCATGGTCCTGTAAAATCTGAAAATACTGATGGGTACTCTGTGACGTATGCAGAAGAGCAGGTGGATGGACAGACGATTGAGGAACTGACTAGAAAGAAGGCATATGACGCAGCATATCCATATCTTTTGCCGACCGGATGGCTTTCCAGAAGGGTGGTGTGTGCGAGTGCTAACAAACACAGATGTGACTGTTTTTAACAGAACGTACGATTCTGAAAGTCGAACGGACAAGTGGACTCGCGCATACGTGCCGGAAGCATGGTGGTTTAAGAGCGAGCAGTCCTCCATTACTACAGAAGGTCGCAAAAACCAAGATGTGATCACAATCCGGATCCCGGATACTTCGGTGTCCGTGAAAAAGGATGATTACATCGTAAAAGGTGCATGCAACATCAATATGCAAACTGTAAAGGAACTTGACGGATTTGAAAAGGCGCGTGTTACGTCTGCGAATTACAATACATTCGGCGGAAATCCGCATATAAAGGTGGTGGGTGTTTAGTGGCAAAAGGAAAGAAACAGTTTAAGATTGAAACTCCGAGAGGTACGGTTTATACACAATCCAGCAAAGGTGGAAAAGTGACAGCAAAACTGGAATGGAATCCGGGTTTCGCACCAAGCATGAAAAATGGATTCGGAAATGCTCAAGAGTTTGTGGATTCCGAGTGTATTCGTCGTATGAACCCAGAGACACCTAGAAGAACCGGTGTCCTGATTAAGTCTGCGACACTTGGAACGGTAATCGGCAGTGGAGAGATCAACCAGATCGCTCCGTACGCCCGCCGGCAGTACTACGAGCATAACACAAAGTCCAAATGGTTCGAACGCATGAAGAACCGGCACAAGGATTCCATTCTGAAAGGAGCTGCGAAGTATGTCCAATCTCATTGATAGCATCCGAACATTCATCTCTTCCTGCCCATTCATGCAAGACTGGCGTGTGAACGTGGATTACCTGGGGGACGCGATGGAGTATTCTATCGACCCTCTTCCATGTGACCCGATAATTCAGAGGTACACGGACGGTGGAGCAAAGAAACAGTACCAGTTCGCGTTCACCAGCAAGGAAGAGTATGATCAGGATGCGCGAATAAATATTGAAAACAGCGGATTCTACGAGCAGTTCGCGGAATGGCTGGAATCAAGAAGCTTTGCCGGGGAGCTACCTGATTTAGAAACAGGAAAAAGTCCGGTAAGAATAGAAACTATGAACAGCGGCTACTTGTACGATGTGGATGGAGAGAATGCCAGATACCGTATCGAGTGCCGCTTAATTTATACGCAGGAGGTATAAGAATATGTCAGATACAAAACCGAAGATTGTCGGAAGACACAAGCGTGTTGCTTTTATGGATACGGATACGACTGGAACCACCCCAAAATATGAGCGCATGACAAACTTTACTTCTATGACAAACGGAAAGAACCCAAAGGAATACAGTAGACAGTATGTGGATAAGGAAACCGAGGATACAGACGTTGTTGGATACGCTCCGTCTACAGACTATTCCTTCGACAGATACACGAACACTCCGGTCCACGAGAAAATCGCGAAGATCCACGACGGGGAACTGACAGGAAGTGATGCTCTTGTAGACATCCTCACTGTAGACCTTTTCGACGGAGATGAGACTGCAGGATATGTAGCAAGAAAAAGAACCTATGCTGTTATTCCGGATACAGACGGGGATGGAACAGATGCACTTGTTTACAGTGGCTCGTTTAAGTCTAAGTCCGACATCGAAGTTGTGAAAGTAACAGTAAGTGCGGATGGAAAAACAGCTACGGTCAAAACAGCATAGTAGAGAGGACGTGAGCCTATGAGCTTTTGGAAATGGAATGATGTTGAATTGGAAGTCGACATGGAAGACGTTGAGTTCCAAGAGAAGTATGAAAACGCATTCAACAAGATGGAAGTCACAGAAAAAGCGTTACAGAAGACTGGAAAGATGTCGGATATATCGAGAGCGTACTGTTTAATGTTTTATGAGCTTTTTGACAATATTTTTGGAGACGAAACCGCAGTGAAACTGATGGGGGATAAACTAAACTGTCGTGTCTGCGACGAATGTTATGATTCATTTATTGCATTCTGTGGTAAGCAGTCAATTGAAATAAATAAGAAGCGCTCGAAAATGCTAAGCAAGTACAAGCCGAAGATAAGGTGATTCAATGAATCTTTTCTATGAAACAGCCCCTACGGAAGTTACTATTGGCGGGATAGATTATCCAATCGTTACAGATTTTAGGGACTGCATATCCTTAATAGATATGCTTAAAGATAATGAATTGAAACCACTGGAAAAATATGAACTGGTCATGGAACGATTCACGCAAGATAAGCCTGCGGACTTCAAGGCCGCAACAGAGGCACTTACGGAATTTATTAACATGGAATGCCTTCCTAGGTGTGGAATGAATACAATGAGGGACGGCGAGAGCGAGGAAGAGCCGAAAAAGAAGAATCTATTCTCGTTTTCCATCGACTACCCGTGCATCCTCGCTGGGTTCATGCATGACTACAAGATAGATTTGTCCGATATTGAGTATATGCACTGGTGGAAGTTCCGGATGCTGTTCGACAATCTGTCCGAGGATACGGAGATTAAGCAGAGAATCTACTACAGAGGTGTTGACCTTGGCACGATAAAGGACAAAGAAGAGCGCAAACGAATTGCGAGGATCCAGCAACGAATAAAGTTGCCGGACGAAGAGTTGTCCGACTACGACATTGGAGATGCGTTTGCATGAAAAAAATAAGATATCCAGCATTGGAACGAAAATGGTATAGGTGCCCGAAATGTGGGACGAAGCTTGCAATTTTTGACAATGCAACAAAATGTAATGGGCTGTACATAAAGTGCAGAACGTGTAAAGAAGAAGTAGAAATTAATATTTAGCGCCTAAGTGAGCCTATGAGCCTGCGCTATCCACGAAAGGTAGGGATAGTATGGGTTACGATGGCTCACTTAAATTTGATACAGAAATAGACGAAAAAGGATTTAATTCCGGAATAACAAAACTTGGCGGTCTCGCGAAAGGCGGTCTTACAGTTCTTGCCGGAGCTGTTGCAAGTGTCGCAACTGCTATGGGAGCCGGTGTTGCTGCAGGAGTTAAGTACAACGCATCCATCGAGCAGTATCAGACATCATTTGAGGTGATGACAGGATCCGCAGATAAAGCAGCAGATGTAATCGAACGTTTGAAAAAGGTTGGTGCGCAGACACCATTCGAACTTCCAGATCTGGCGGACACGACACAGCTTTTGATGAATTATGGTTTTACTGCAGATGACGCAATGAACAGCATGATGATGCTGGGCGATATCTCGCAGGGGTCTGCCGATAAGATGAGCCGTATCGCAACGGCTTATGGCCAGATGTCTTCTGCAGGCAAGGTGCAGTTGGAAGATATTAAGCAGATGATTGAAGCTGGATTCAACCCGCTGCAGGAAATCAGCGAGTCTACTGGAGAGTCGATGGACAGCCTGTACGATAGAATCAGCAAAGGAACATTGTCGGTCGATGAGATTACGGCATCTATGCAACGTTCTACGTCTGAAGGCGGAAAGTACTTCCAGTCGATGGAGAAGCAGTCGCAGACATTCAGCGGACTCGTCTCTACGTTGAAGGACAATGCGCAGCAGCTTTTAGGGGATGTTGTAAGGCCGATATCTGATGGATTAACAGAGACATTACTTCCGGCGGCTATAAGCACGATTGAGCAACTCGCACAAGGATTTGAAGAAAACGGTCTTGCTGGAATGGTTCAGGCTGGTGCCAGTGTTGTGAATGGACTTATGACAGGTCTTGCGGAAAATGCTCCGCTTCTGGCAACAAAGGGGCTGGAATTACTTAATCAATTCTTGCTTGGAATTACTACAGGTCTTCCGGTGTTGCTATCCAAGGGATTTGAAATTGTAACACAGATTGCACTTGGAATACTGCAGAACATACCACAGATTATTACTCATGGAAGTGCTGTAATTACAAACTTCGTTATCGGTTTATTAGCTGGACTCCCAACGGTATTGCAATCTGGAGCACAAATGATTCTCCAGATTGTGAACGGCATTATTAATAATCTGCCATCCATTGTATCTGCTGCTGCCCAAGCAATCGCACGGTTTGTAGGAAGTATAACAAATAATCTACCGCAGGTATTATCCACCGGAATAAAAATTCTTGGCCAGCTTGCTGCCGGCCTGATCAGAGCGATACCAAACCTTGTCGGAAAGATACCGCAGATAATCTCTGCGATTAAGAATGCGTTCACCGGAGTCGACTGGGGAAGTATCGGAATGAATATTATCCGTGGTATTGCATCCGGTATTGCATCTGCAGCAGGAGAGATAGTAAGTGCTGCAGTTAGCGCTGCAAAAAACGCAGTAAATGCAGTAAAAGGTTGGCTCGGAATCCACTCTCCATCACGCAGAATGCGAGATGAGGTCGGGAAATACATGGCACTTGGTGTTGGTGTTGGATTTGAGAAGAATATTCCAGTGGAAGACATGCAAGACTCTATTGGATACGCAGTTAACAGTATGCGAAAATCTGTCGGTGCTGTAACGTCTTCTGGAAGCGTTGGTACAACTAATGAAACTACATGGCATATAGGAAAAAGTATTGTGAATGATAATACGGAATTGATTAAACACATAGATAAATTAGCTAATCGTCCAATACAGGTGGTTTCAAAACTCAATGGAAGAATTGTTGCAAAAGAAATAGCGGTACAAGTAGACGAAGAGATTAATAAAAACAACAATATGAACGATAGAATGGGCGGGATTAGAACATGGGATTATCAGTGATTTTTAACGGAATTGAATTAAACAAATACTTAAATGTATTGGTCGGCTTTTCAGATATGGATAGTCCAAATTGGAATCCAACGACAAAAGATGTTGGATTTAAGAATGGAAGCACATTTGTTGACACAAGATATGGGAAAAAACAGCTACTCATGCCGTTCGATATGTTTGAATTATCCAGAGAAGATATTGATGATTTAAAAAGAGCACTAAGAGTTGATGAGCCAAAGATGCTTGTATTTGGAGATGCCCCGGACAGATTTTTTTACGCCATACCGAGCGGAAATATGGATTTTGATGAGTACTTAATATATGGCACCGGAACAATTTCATGGATTATTCCAGATGGTGTTGCACACTCTCTTACCGAAAAGACATCCACAAACAATGGCGAATCAACAATCACTCTCACAAACCGCGGAACAGAAACCACTCCAATTGATGTAAGAGCGAAAATGCTTTCTGACAATGGGTATCTTGGTCTCGTATTAGATGACCGGTTTTACCAGATCGGCAATCCAGGAGAGGTTGATGGTGAGACGAAAGAAAAAACGGTTAAACTGTTTGATGATCACTTCACGCAGGACAGGGGGTGGGTTCTGAATGGCGGTGTAACTCCGGTTGTTACACCGGAACGGCTGCAGGTAGGAGCTGTTGGGTACACAGTAGAAAACGCAGCTACAAACGAGGGATATGTAAAAGCTACGGATTATGGATCTGGAGACAGCTGGCACGGTCCCGCACTCACTAAGATTATACCTGCAGATGAAAACGGAGAATATCCAACCAACTGGCGGTGCGAATACCGGTTTGACTTCAATACGGATGGTGGTGGTCCGTCAAGAGGAAAGCAGATTGGGCACAGTTCCGTGACATTCAGTGATGAAAACGATGATATTATCTGTTCAGTTGTATTTGAGGATAACAATCCGGTTATGGAAAGGTCTGACATGGCACTGTACATCGAGAATAAAAGAGTCTGGGATACGAGAGAGACGCAAAAGTTTTATGTTACAGGAAGAGGGAGCGGGGGTCCTGCAGTAGTAGTTGAAAAAATCGGAAATACAATTACGGTCGGATTTACATATGGAGGGATCAAGAAGACGTTTTTCTTATCAAATCCGAACGCAACACTTAAAAAAGTTACATGGTATTGCGCTGCATATAAGAGTCATACCCCGATTCAGAACAATAACATCCGGGCTTTGAATGTCCGGAAACACAACGTTCAGTATTATGAGGATATCCCAAACTTCTTATCTGATGGTGATGTGGTTGAGCTAAATTCCTCATCGAACGAGCTATATATCAACGATATAAAGGACTGGGATCGGGTGGATATTGGGAGCAAACCGTTACTTCTCCCGCCAGGACAGCATACACTCGGTATTGCAGTTTCAGACTTTGCAGAAATACCAGAAGTAGAAGTAACGTACAGAGAGAGGTGGTTATAAATGGAGTGGAAAATAATCGGACGGGATATGCGCGTACTTTGCAGTCCGTCTACAGATGCTCCGGATAGTCTTCCGGTGGATGACAGCAGTGGCGGACAGAAAATCAATATTGTAAACGGTGTGGCAACCGGAACGTATGATTTTATCACGTATACATTCCACAAGGATTCAAAGTATATCGAAAGTGGAAACTACGTTGCGTTTGTGGATAAGTACGGCCGTCATAGACTATATACAATTATGACTGTAGATGGTGAAGATGAGTTGGACGTTCACTGTGAAGACATCGGAATCGACTTGATCAACGAAGACACAGATTCGTGGGACACAACCGGAAATCCAGAAACGATAGAAACGACACTTGGAAGAGTACTCGGAGATACCGGATGGACTGTTGGAAGAAATGAGATTCCTAATCGGAAACGTGCAACGAAGTATGACAGCATCACAGATACTCAGCTTGCAAGAGTCGGTATGATCATGAACAGCTTCGAAGCAGAATGTGATTTTGAAATCGTGCTTGACGGATCTAAAGTGGTAAAACAGGTTGTGAATATCTATAAGACGTTGGGCGAGGACAAAACGCAACAGAGATTCATTGATGAGATCAACCTTACTGCTCTCAGACGAAATGAATCTATCGAAGATTTGTGTACCTGTGTCCGGTGTTACGGAAAAGAAGTAGATGGGAAAACTACTACGATTGCAGATATCGTCTATGACGATGGAAGATACTACAGCCCGAAAGGACACGTTCGGATCTATGACAGAGAAGCAAGAAATAAGTGGTCTCGTTTCCGCGCATATAATTTCGAAGGGCAGGGCGAGTTCCTCGGGCATATAAACGGGACTTTCAAGTACGACACAGACAGTGCGCAGGAACTGTTTAACAGAGGACTTGAAGAATTGAAGTCCAGAAATGAGAAAAAGGTTGCTTATGAAGCGTCACTGTACAAGCTCCAGGCTGATATAGGAGATGCGGTTCAGGTTGCGAGCACACGATCCGGAGAACCAATATATTTATCGGCAAGAGTGCAATCTGTAACGAATCACTATACTGTAAACGGAGAAGATACAGGTGTTTTGGCAAATTATACGTTGCTAGAGAGCAACCCATCACAGTCTACATCAGATTTGTTGGAAGAGTTAAAAAAGCAGATTGTGAGCGTGAGCGGTTCGACAATTTCGTATCAGATCGGAGCATCTGGAACAGAACCGCCGACAGGGGACTGGCAGACGACACCTATAGATCCCGGAAATGGTATGTATTTGTGGACGAGAACCGTTACATTATACAGTGATGGAAGTTCTACGACTGCATACTCTGTATCAAAAAATGGGGTTGATGGTGAAAAAGGGGAGAAGGGAGACACTGGAGCTCAAGGAATACAAGGAGAAAAAGGCGAGAAAGGTGACACTGGCGAGCGAGGTCTTCAAGGTCTGCAAGGACCACAGGGAGAGCAGGGAATCCCAGGGGAAAGAGGGGATGCGGGTGCTGACGGAAAGACTAGTTATTTCCATATAAAATACTCTGAAAATGCAAATGGAAACCCAATGACTGAAACTCCATCAACCTACATTGGAACGTATGTAGATTACACGCAAGCGGATTCTTCAGATTACAAGAAGTATACTTGGTCAAGATTTGAAGGAGCGCAGGGAGAAAGAGGTGAACGTGGCATTGCCGGTACGAATGGTACTAACGGTAAGACCTCGTATCTCCATATCGCATACGCCAATAGTGCTGATGGTACTAGCGGATTCTCAGTAAGTGATTCGGCTGGTAAGCTTTACATAGGACAGTATACCGATTTTACGTCAGCCGATTCGACAACACCAAGCGATTATGCTTGGACGAAAATCAAAGGCGAAACCGGTGCTCAGGGTATTCAGGGGCTGCAAGGACCGCAAGGAGAACAGGGAATTCAGGGCCCTAAGGGAGAAACAGGAGCTTCTGGTCAAAATGGAGCTACGAGCTACTTCCATATTAAGTATTCAGCAGTAGCAAATCCGACGAGTTCATCGCAAATGACAGAGACTCCGAGTACGTATATCGGTACTTATGTAGATTACACTCAGACCGATTCCACTGATCCATCGAAATACACTTGGTCAAGATTCCAAGGTGTTCAAGGCGCTAAGGGAGATCAAGGCATCGCAGGAAAAAATGGTTCGAATGGACAGACGTCCTACTTGCACATTGCTTACGCGAATAGCGCTGACGGAAAGACTGGATTTAGCGTGAGTGATTCGGCAAACAAACTGTATATAGGACAGTACACTGATTTTGTTCAGAATGATTCTACCGACCCGACCGCGTATGCGTGGACAAAGATAAAAGGTGAAACCGGCGCGCAAGGGATTCAAGGATTGCAAGGGATTCAAGGATTACAAGGTATTCAAGGACCGAAAGGCGATACCGGTTCATCCGGAAAGACAAGCTATTTCCACATTAAATACTCTGCGAACGCAAACGGTAACCCGATGACGGAAACACCGTCGACCTACATTGGAACGTATGTGGATTTTGTACAAGCTGATTCAACGGATTATGCAAAATATACATGGTCGAGATTCGTAGGGGCGCAAGGTGCGAAAGGTGATCAAGGTATCGCCGGAACAAACGGCACTGATGGTAAAACTTCATATTTACATATTGCCTATGCGAATAGTGCAGATGGCTCAAGCGGTTTTTCCGTTTCGGACGGTGTGAATAAACTCTACATCGGACAGTATACAGATTTTAATTCTGCGGACTCCACGGATTACAAAAAATATACGTGGACGAAAATCAAAGGTGATACCGGAGCAAAAGGTGATAAAGGCGATACCGGACAGACTGGTGCAACAGGTCCGCAAGGTCCACAAGGTAATACGGGCGCACAAGGACCGCAAGGAAACACCGGAGCAACTGGTAACGGTATACAATCCATTACAAATCATTAT
>ERZ791926.1389-NODE-1389-length-12345-cov-4.011147_pt1 | contig 12345 bp, 10 predicted proteins | sample MGYA00510131_ERZ791926 | MGnify/ENA primary metagenome ERZ791926 (study PRJEB30046, sample SAMN00792052) | human gut metagenome | study: EMG produced TPA metagenomics assembly of the A metagenome-wide association study of gut microbiota in type 2...
TACTGGAAGACGTAAAAGCACTTGGTAAAAAAGGACAGACTGTAAACGTAAGTGACGGATATGCAAGAAACATGCTTCTGCCGAAAAAACTCGGCATCGAGGCAACCGCAAAAAACCTGAATGAGCTGAAACTCCAGAAAGCACACGAGGACAAAGTGGCAGCAGAGCAGCTCGCTGAGGCACAGGCTTTCGCGAAAGAGATTGAGGACAAACAGGTTACCGTAGCAATCAAAGTCGGCGAGGGCGGAAAAGTATTCGGAAGTGTATCGGCAAAAGAGATCGCTGAGGCAGCAAAAGAGCAGCTCGGATACGACATCGACAAAAAGAAAATGCAGCTTCCGAACCCGATCAAGGTTCTTGGAACGACAGAAGTGCCGATCCGCCTGCATACCAAAGTAACTGCAAAGCTGAAAGTTATCGTAAAAGAAGCATAATTCTATGGAAGAAGCACTGATTAAACGAATCCTTCCGCACAGCATCGAGGCGGAGCAGTCGGTCATCGGTTCCATGCTGATGGGGCGCGAAGCCATCATGGCGGCATCGGAAATCCTGACGAGCGACGATTTTTACCAGCACCAGTACGGCGTCATTTTTGATGCCATGGTGGAGCTGTTCAATGAGGGAAAACCGGTCGATCTGGTCACCCTGCAGAACCGCCTGCGTGAAAAGGATGTTCCGCCGGAGATCAGTTCGATGGAGTTTGTCCGCGATCTTTTAAATGCGGTGCCGACTTCGGCGAATGTGCGCCATTATGCGAACATCGTCAGCGAGAAAGCGGTGCTGCGCCGTCTCATTAAGCTGACAGAAGAGATTGAGAATGACTGCTATCTGAACAAAGAGCCGGTGGAAGTCATCATGGAGGAGACGGAAAAGAAGATGTTCCAGTTATTGGGCCAGCGGAATTCCGGAGACTTCATGCCGATCCGCCAGGTTGTCATCAATACGCTGGAGAACATCGAGCGTGCATCGAAGACGAAGGGAAATGTCACGGGTATTCCGACCGGATTCACGGATCTGGACTACAAGACATCGGGTCTGCAGAACTCTGACTTTATCCTGATTGCGGCACGTCCGTCTATGGGTAAAACGGCGTTTGTCCTCAATATTGCGCAGTATATGGCGTTTAAGAAAGACAAAGCCGTTGCGATTTTCAGTCTCGAGATGTCGCGGGAGCAGCTGATGAACCGTCTGCTCTCGATGGAGTCGAAAGTAGATTCCCAGCATCTGAGAACCGGAAACCTGAAAGACGACGAATGGAGCAAGCTGATCGAGAGCGCCGGCATGATCGGTGAATCCCGACTGATGATCGACGATACACCTGGTATCTCGATCGGAGAGATGCGGTCGAAATGCCGCAAATACAAGTTGGAGCACGGTCTTGATATCATCATCATTGACTACCTGCAGCTGATGTCGGGAAGCGGAAAGAGCTCCTCGGAATCGCGTCAGCAGGAGATTTCGGATATCAGCCGTTCCTTAAAAGCACTCGCGAGAGAGCTGAATGTGCCGGTTGTTGCACTGTCCCAGCTTTCCCGGGCTGTTGAGCAGCGTACCGACCACCGTCCGATGCTTTCCGACCTGCGTGAGTCGGGAGCGATCGAGCAGGATGCCGACGTTGTTATGTTTATCTATCGAGATGATTACTATAATAAGGATTCCGAGAATAAGGGAATCGCGGAAATCATCATCGCCAAACAGCGAAACGGCCCGATCGGAACCGTCAATCTGGTCTGGCTGCCGGATTATACGAAATTTGCGAATGCAGAGAGATAAAAGAAAATATTTTATGTGTCAGAACGTGTCGTGGGATAGTCCTGCGGCACGTTTTTTGTGTATAATTGTATGAATTTGTCGGAATATTACGATGAGATTTTCTTGCGGCAGGGGATAACAGATCCTATAATAAAGGGAAGAAGGGAGTGGCTGCCGTATGGAAAATAGAACGTATCTGGTCACGGAGGCGGAGAAGCTGACCGGGGAGAAAGCGCATGTGCTCCGGTACTGGGAGGACGAGCTCGGCATGGAAATCCACCGCAATTCGCTGGGACACCGCTGCTATACTGCGCAGGACATTCAGATTTTTCTGGGAATCCGGGAACTGAAGAAAAAGGGGCTTCACCTGAAAGCGATCCGCGAGCTGATGCCGAAGCTGGTGCAGGCAACGGCGGAGATCAAAGCGTTTCCGGCGGAAGCGGCAGAGACGGCAAAGGAGAAGCCGGATCCGGCAATACCGGGAAAAGCGGACGAAGTGCCGGAGGTGGTTGTCGATCTTCTGCCCGAGCGGGAAGCAGAACAGCTGGCGGACACTGTGATGCGGCAGGAAGAGGAGGAGCGTCAGACGGAGTTTTACCGCGTGCTCGGCCGTCTGCTCGATCAGATGATACAGAAGCGGCGCCAGGAAGAGCGGAGCCGCCGCGTGGACGAGGCGATCCGCCGCCACCAGCAGAGCCGGAGAGAAGCAGCGGCGACGCTGGAGCAGAAAGGAAAACGGACGAAAGCAAAACGGGGCCATCGGAACAATGGGTAAATCGGACAGAAAAAAAGAACGCCTGTGAGAGGCGTTCTTTTTGGATCCACGCGGAAATCCGGCTTATTTTGCAGCCAGATAATCGTTGATCTGGTCTTCCAGAACCTGAGCGTCCAGGCCGTGAACCATAGCTGCTTCTTCCAGGGACTCACCCTGTGCAGAAGGGCAGCCGATGCAGTGCATGCCGGCTCCCATCAGGATTCCGATGATATTTGTATCCATTGCGATTAACTCGCCGATTGTCATGTCTTTCGAGATCTTTGCCATCTTAAAGTTCCTCCTTTAAATGTGTATATACCCGTCGTTCCGATTTTGACGGCTATTTTGATTATAGCGTACCCCCGGGGGGAATGCAAGAACAAATTCATAAGATTATAGAATGTTTATAATTTTGTACTTGTATTTCAGGGGGCAATCGTTTACAATGTGGATAGTACCGAAAGGGCCAAAAAATCTACAAGGAGGATAAGATCATGGCATATGTAATCACAGACGAATGTGTAAGCTGCGGAACCTGCGCTGGAGAATGTCCAGTAGAGGCTATCGCTGAGGGAGATTCCCATTACGAAATCAACCCGGATGTATGCGTTGAGTGCGGAACATGCGCAAGCGTATGTCCAACCGAGGCTATCACAGAAGAGTAATTTGTACGGAACGTACAAAAAAGGAAGTCCTTCGCGGACTTCCTTTTTTTATACATACGTTTCAAAACTTACAGAGAAGCCAGCTCCTGCAGAGCATTCTCTTTTACCATTGCATTTCCATGTTCCAGCAGAAATGCTTCAGCGGCCAGGGAGAAGGATTCCTGTCTGCCGTACTCGGAAAGAATGTTGCAGACCTTGTTGAATTCCTCCGGTTTGCAGCCGGACTGGTGCAGAACGAGCTGATAGTTGGCATCTGCCGTGTTTTTATAGAGGGAATTGCTGCCGGTAAAATACTGGTTCAGCGCTTTTGCGGAGCTGATGACATCGTCGAGGGTTGAGAAGTGGAAGGTGCGTACCAGATCCACATTCTTTTCCTCGGATGCTGCAGGCTCTTTTTCGTTTTCCTTCTGTGCCGCTTTCTTTGCGATTTCCTGTGCCTTGTTCTTCACATCGCAGAGCTTGTGGAACAGGTCGATGATGTCGTCCGCGCCGGAATACTGTACCGGTTCCGGTCCGTCCGTATCGTCGCCGGATGGAGCAAATTTGGCGAAGCGGGTGTCGAGCTCCTGTGGATCCTCGACTCTGGTGATAATGAGGACAATGCTGTCCGGAGCCACCGGAACGGCCTCGACCATGAGCGGGGCATTATCCACATTGAAGCCGAACTGCTGGTTGGCTTCAAGCATCATATCCTGAAACAGGCTGCGGGCCTTTTCCGTGCCGTAAGCCAGTTCGCTGAGCTTTAAATTTCTTTCGGCAAGATCGGCGCTGGTCAGTGTGCAGCGGATCTTGTTATCATTGATTTTTTCTATTTTCATAACTCTCACGTCCTTAATTACTCTTTACTTATATAAATAGGGCTGCTTACGATATAGTATAACACATCACGGAAAGAAGTAAAGAACTTAAGATTTTTTTTACATTTCGCATAATTTTTTCAGAAATGAAGGGACAAACTTTATTTGTAATTCCCCCGGCTTGAAGTATAATAGGAGTTGGGGAAACCTTTGCTTCTGCCCGGAGGGTGCATACTCCGGCCAGAAGCAGGCACAGAAAAAACGGATCGGATAAGAAGGCGTCCCCGTGAAACATGATCATTGAAACTAAAAACAAAAGTATTTCATACGGATCGATGGGGCTTTCTTTTTTGTACGTCACAACTGCAAATAAGCCATGAAACAAACAATCGACAAAACTTTTTAAACAGATTTTCTGAAAAATACCCAATAGCAAAAAGCAACGATACTTTCGTTACTGTTCAATCAGCAGTGAAACACCTGCTGTTTCGCTGCGTAAGAACATGATTCAGGTGTGAGCAGCCCTCCTTTTGCAAAGCAAAACTTTAAATGAGGGCTGCGAATGTTACAGTTCGCTGGGAACCAGTGAACTGTAACGATACTTTCTGACTCGCATGCGGTTCCCTTGCGCATAACGGTTGCTATTGGGTATTTTTTTTGTTATAATGGGCGCAAGTGGGGAGATCTTCAGAGAGAAGAAAAGGGGAAAAGAACACATGAAGGAGCAACAGAAGAAAAAAGCAGCGCCGGTACTGGTCGTACTGATTCTGATCGTGCTAGTCGGTGCAGCAGGCGTTGTTTCATTTTTGATAAACCGATATAAACCCGGAACCGAATACATGGCCGGGAACGAATATTTTAACCTGACAGACGAAAACAGCGTTGCGCTGATCCAGAACGGAGAACTTCTGGAAGAGCAGGCCGTCCTTATCGGAGGAGAGCCGTATGCGGCGTACACATATGTAGAATCCCAGCTGAACAGCTGCTTCTACTGGGATGAAGAAACAAAAGGAATCCTGCTTACAACGAGCGGCGGCGTGCAGACACTGCTTCCGGGCGATGCGGCCATTGCCAAAACACCGGGCGGACAGCCTGCCGTACAGCAGGAGAGCGACGGAACGGTTTACATTTCGCTGGATGTCGTAAAAGAATACACAGATCTCGACTATGCATATTACAGCGATCCCAATCGTGTTGTAATCCGGAATGAATGGGACGGCGTGGAGCAGGCGACGGTACAGTCAGACACCGCGCAGGTGCGCCAGAAAGGCGGCATCAAGAGTCTGATTCTTGCGGATGTACAGAAGGGTGACACCCTGCTGTATCTGGAAAATCTGGACAACTGGTGCAAAGTCATGACGGCGGACGGCTATACCGGATACATCCAGACAGAGGATATCTCCGAGCCGGAGGACATCGAAGCGCGGACGGCAAAGAAAGATTCCTATGAAAGAATTACACGGGATCACAAAATCAATCTGGTCTGGCATCAGAGCACATCGACCGAGTCGAACGACGCGATGGCAGAGATGACAGCAGAAATGACCGGCGTGAACGTGATTTCACCGACCTGGTTTTCCGTGACAGACGAAACCGGTACGATTTCCAGCCTTGCGAGCGCCGATTACGTGAAACTGGCGCATGAAGCGGGACGGGAAGTCTGGGGATTGATTGATAACTTTAATGAAGCATTTGACGAAACAACCGATCTTGCCTACGCATCCGTGCGCAGCAGAATCATTGAGCAGCTGCTCGCCGAGGCAGCATCGTGCGGCATGGACGGCATCAACGTGGATTTCGAGAATCTGAAAGAGGCCGGAATCCCGCATTACCTGCAGTTTCTGCGGGAACTGACGAGTGCGGCGCATGCACAGAATCTTGTGGTGTCGGTCGATACGCCGGTACCGCAGGCTTACACGATGTATTATCAGCGCGGCGAGCAGGCAAGATTTGTGGACTATATGATTGTCATGGCCTATGACGAGCATTTCGCGGGAAGCGAGGAGGCAGGCTCTGTTTCATCCCTCCCGTTCGTACAGCAGGCCGTGGAGGAGATGACGCGGGTGATGCCTGCCGATCAGGTGATCTGCGGAATCCCGTTTTATACCCGTGTCTGGACGGAAAAGTTCGGACAGAGCGCCATTACCAGCGAGGTGCTGGGCATGGATGGCGCCAAAAACTATGCAAAAGAGAATCAGATGACAGAAACCTGGGATGCATCCCTTGGCCAGAATGTGGCAACGGTAGAAACTTCCGATGCCAGATACACGATCTGGATGGAGGATGAGCAGTCCATGGAGGAAAAACTGAAAGTGATCCAAAGCGCCGATCTCGCCGGAGTGGCAGAGTGGAAGCTCGGATTCGAGCGCGCAGACATCTGGAGTCTGATTTCAGAATATATTGAAACAAACAGTTGACGAGGAGTCCGGGAAGGATAAGGGGAATGATAAAAGCCCGGGCACGAAGGAGGAGTATACATGTCAGAAAACAATCACGAAGAATTATTTAAAACAACGCTGATGGGCGGTTTCGATAAGGACGATGTCATGACGAAAGTGCAGAACCTGAAAGATCAGGCGTATGCCGCTCAGAAGAAACTGGAAGCGAAGATCGAGGAAAACGAGCAGGAAATCGAGAAGCTGAACCGCAAGATCCGCGAGCGTGAGGATAAAATCGAGGAGCTCGAAAAAAACATTCATGAGAAATACCAGAGCTATATCGACAATTATGACAGCATCAGCGGCCTTGTGTTTGAGGCACAGGTGAAAGCGAAAAAACTGACACAGGAAACAGAAGATGCCTGCCGCGAGAAAACCGAAGAGACCGATGCAGCGTGCAGAAAGCTGACGGAGGAAATGGATGAGGCGTGCTGCAAAAAGAGAGAGGAGACAAACGAGTCCTGCCGGAAACAGCAGGAAGAGACAAAGGAATCCTGTGCAAAGCAGCGCCGCGAGACGAAGGAACAGTGCGAATACATGGTAGAGAGCGCACGTCAGAAGGGCGAGGAACTGGCTGCTGTTTATGAAGAAAAACTGCAGGCCGAAGCAGAAGAAATCCAGAGCCATATGGACGCGGAACTGCAGAAAGCCAACACCAGATACCAGAAGATTTACGCCGAGATGGAAACCATGACAAGTGTACTCGAGAAGAACCGCAGAATTTTTGAGGAGGCTTTTGCCGGCATCGAAAAAATGCGTGAGGAGATGAAACGTTCTGCGTCGGAAGTGGAAACCTTCATGAAAGATCCGGTAAAAAGTATCTTTCCCGGAGAGGCAAAAGAAACAGCCGCAGAGCCAGGCAGTGAAGATACCGCAGAAGAAGCAGAGGAAGAAGACGAAATCGTCGAAAATTCCGCAGTCATCGATTTCGAAAATGAGCCGGATTATCTCGATGATGACAACGACGAAGAAGAGGATGAAATCCCGAATCGCGCGCATGATGAAGAAGATGAGGAAGAGTAACCGGAAGCAATAAGAGTTGTAACCTAACCCGCTGCTGCATAAAATGACCAAGAAAGGAAATTTGCAGCAGGGGGCTTTTCATTTGGAAAAAGGGAAAAAACTGGAATGGCTGATGGCGGTGATTCTGCTTTCGGCGGCGTATGTTCTGTCCCGCGAGGGCGCACGGCTGGTGGCAGCACAGAAGGCAGCCACAAAAGTAGTGGTGCTGGACAGCGGCCACGGCGGCGACGATCCCGGCAAAATCGGGGCAAACGGTGTCAAAGAAAAGGACATCAACCTTGCGATTGCCCGTCTGCTGAAAAAGAAGCTGGAAAAGCAGGGAATCCTTGTGGTGATGACGCGGGAAGGGGAGGATGATCTCTCCGATCCGGGAGCCGTGAATGCGAAAGTGCAGGATCTGCAGCGGCGCGTGCAGCTGATTCATAAAAAAAAGCCGGACTGTGTGATCAGCATTCACCAGAACAGCTACCCGGATGCGGCGGTCAAAGGGGCGCAGGTGTTTTATTATACGGATTCAAAAGAAGGCGAAAAACTGGCGCTCTGCATGCAGGCTGCACTGGTCGCGGGGCTCGATCCGGCGAATCACAGGAAAGCCAAGGGAAACAAAACGTATTACATGCTGAAGAAGACAGACGCAGTGCTGGTGATCTGCGAGTGCGGATTCCTCTCAAATCCGGAGGAGGAAGCGCTCCTGAACACAAAGGAGTACCAGAAAAAGGTGGCGGATGCACTGTGTGACGGCGTTTTAACGTATCTGGGAGAAAAGAAGAATGGCAAAGAGAAGACACAGACGAAGACGGAAGAGACCGCTGCGGGCGCTGCTTCCGCTTATGCTTGCCCTGCTGGCGGCTTATCTGGTATTCGGAGAGTTTGATGAGAGCGATCCCGCGCAGAACGGAAGCGGAGCGGACAGCAGCACTGCTTCACAGACGGCAGACGAAAACAATGGTCTGTCAGAGAATGGCGCAACACAGTTTCAGGCGGAAAATACAGATGAGGAGGAGCTGGCGAAGCGGTATTATTACAGCCAGCTCGATGAAAACAGACAGATGATTTACCGCGAACTGGTGCAGGGAATCGCGGAACACCAGGAAACCATCATCACAAAAGGCGGCGATCCCGATGTGACGGCGGAGGTTTACGGATGGGTCTATATGGATTACCCGGAGTACTGCTGGATCAACGGAGCATCACATGTCACGGGATACGGCGAGCCGAAGAACTACTGCGAGGTAGTTCCGGAATACACGATTCCTGCGGAGGAGATCACAGGACGCCAGACCCAGATCAAAGGTTCGGGAAACGATTTCTTAAGTGATATCGACCGTTCGATGGATGACTATGGGAAGATCAAGGCTGTCTTTGAAAAATGTATCCGGCAGATTGATTATGTGAAAGATGCGCCGGAGAATCAGACACTCTACAGCGGACTTGTGAACGGACAGACGGTCTGCGCAGGCTATGCCAGAACGTTCCAGTATCTGATGAACCGCCTGGACATCCCGGTCATTTATGTGACGGGAACGACAGACACCGGCGAGGCGCACGGCTGGAATATCGTAAAGTGCGGAGACAATTATTACAACGTCGATGTAACCTGGGGCGATCCGGTATTCGCAGAGGGCGAGAGCGGCGAGTACAATCTGCCGGACGACCTGATCTACTACGATTTTCTCTGCGTTTCCGATGCGGAATTTTCGGACACGCATCAGGCGGATGCGAATCTGCCGCTCCCGGCGTGCAATGCAGATGACCTCGAGTATTACCGCCAGATCGGTCGGTACATGGATACATTTGATGCGACGCAGATTCTGTGGGAAATGGAGACGGATATTGAAGAGACAAAAGAGTATTCCGAATTTAAATTTGCCACCGATGATCTGATGGCACAGGTCATGGAAGCCCGACTGGAGCTTCTCGATAAGGCTTCCGGCTATCTTTGCAGCTATTACGGACTCGGGTCCGTAAAATATACATACAGCGAGGATACGGCGACAAGAAAGCTGATGGTATTCTGGCAATATAAAGGAGAACCGAGTGAATGACGGTTCTCCTTTAAAAATATCCGGAAACAAAATGTCGATCAGCTCGCGCTCGAGAAACTCGATGGTAATCAGGCACGAATAAGGGAGTTCGGAAACCTGGGAAACACTCACAAGATCCTGACGGACGGTGATGGAATGATCCGTGACATCGGTAACCTCTGCGACCCAGGCGGCATGCGGGATCGTCAGATGTTTCACAATCAAAGGGCCGACCTGCGCGGTATCGCCGTCGGTTGTCTGACGTCCGCAGATAATCAGATCCGCGCCGCCGATCACCTGAATACCCTGCGCCGGCGTTAAGAATATCCCCCGTGGGGGCTTGTGAAAAAGGCCGATTTTTGGTAGAGTAAAGGGATATTTGAGCGGTTGGAGAACGACCGCGCCGGGAAAGTTAAGAAAAAGAAGAAAGAAGCGGAAGATATGGAACAGGAATTATTACAGGAAATTGCCTCCTACTGGGGAACCCGTGCGGAGGGGTATTCTGAGGTCAATGAAAAAGAACTGGCGGGAAGCCAGAGAGAAGCGTGGCTGCATGTATTAGAGGAGCAGTTTCCAGAGAAAAAGAAAGAAGAGATGAAGATTCTCGATATCGGAACCGGCCCGGGATTCTTCCCGATGATTTTGTCGGAGGCAGGTTATACGGTGGCGGCTGTTGACTACACGGAGGAGATGCTGGAAAAGGCGAAAGAGAATCTGGGAAAATATACGAAATACGGTCTGGAGCGCGTGACGCTGCAGCGGATGGATGCACAGAATCTGGAGTTTGCGGATGAGACCTTTGATGTTGTCATTTCCAGAAATCTGACCTGGAATCTGGAAAAGCCGGAGCAGGCATACCAAGAGTGGATGCGTGTCCTGAAACCGGGCGGCGTGTTGCTCAATTTTGATGCGAACTGGTACGGTTATCTCTATGACGAGGAGAAAAAAGAAGCGTACGAGGCAGACCGGAAGAAAGTGGAAGAGCAGCAGCTCGACGACCATTATCTGTGCACGGACATTGACCGCATGGAAAACATTGCGCGTCAGGTGCCGCTCTCTGCGATGGAACGGCCGGCGTGGGATACGAAGGTGCTCGAATCCCTCGGCGTCTGTTCCATCCAGACCGATTCCGAAATCTGGAAGCGCGTCTGGAGCGAGGAAGAGAGACTGAACTATGCATCGACACCGATGTTTCTGGTGCGCGCGGAAAAAAGCGCAGAGCAGCCCTTCCAGCTTGGTGATGTGACCGTCCGCCGCGGCGAAAAATATCAGGGGGTTTCCGAAGACGGCCTCTGGTATCCGGCGGCAAAACCGGGCGATATGGTAACAGAAGGGGGCCCTGTCGTTGCTTACGGAAGAATTGTGCGCGAGCCGGAGTACGACGACCGCAAAGAGCAGATTGTCCATTACTGGGAGAAACGGAGCGAGAGCTTTTTAGAGCAGAGACGCTCCGAACTTGCAAACCCGATTGCGAAGCGCTGGATGAAAGAGATTGAAAAACAGATCCCGGCGGGAAGACGGTTAAAGATCCTTGATGTGGGCTGCGGAGCCGGATTTTTCTCGATCCTGCTGGCAAAAGAGGGCCACGAGGTCTTCGGCATCGACCTGACACCAGAGATGATTGAGAATGCGATCCAGCTCGCCGAAGAAGAGAATGCCGACTGCTGCTTCCAGGTCATGGACGCGGAAAATCCGATGTTTGCGGATGAAACGTTCGATGTTGTCATTTCCAGAAACCTGACGTGGACGCTGCCGAATGCGGAGCATGCTTACGGCGAGTGGATGCGTGTGCTGAAAACGGGCGGTGTGCTGCTGAACTTCGATGCCAATTACGGAAAAGAAGATGTTGCCGATACGAAGGGACTTCCGGAGGCGCATGCCCATTTCAAGGTTGGAAACGAGATGCTCGAAGAGTGCGAACGGATCAAATCACAGCTCCCGATCAGCCGCAAAAACCGGCCGGCGTACGATGTGGCGGTGCTGTGCGAAAACACAGCGGGAGAAATCCGCATTGATACGAGCCTTGGAAAACGCATTTATCTGGAAAAAGACGAGTTCTATAACCCGGCACCGATGTTTTCGATTTGTGCCGTGAAGCAGTAAAGGAGTATTTGTGAAAAAATATTTGTTAAAACGACTGCTTCGCCTGATTCCGGTATTCCTCGGCGTGACGATTCTCGCTTTTCTGCTGACGGGACTTTCCTCGGTCGATGCGGTGGATTTAAAAGAGAGCAGCAGCGGCGGCGTGATGTCGGAGGCGGAAAAAGAAGCGATGCGGGAGGAGCTGGGACTGAATGAGCCGAAAGCTGTCCAGTACCTGCAATGGCTGAAAAACGCCCTGCGCGGTGACTTCGGGGAGTCGTACGTTTCCGGCAAACCGGTGCTTGTAAGCTTCTGCGAAAAACTGCCCGCAACGATTGCACTTGCGGCGCTGGCGCTTGCCATGACGGTCTGTCTTTCGTTTCCACTCGGTATCTTAAGTGCAAAATATCAGAATACGTGGGCGGACCGCAGTATCAGCCTGTTCTGCTTTGCAGGTAATTCGTTTCCGGGGTTTTTCACTGCACTTCTTCTCTTGTATTTCTTTTCGCTGAAATGGAATCTTTTTCCGGTTCTCAGTATGGGAAAGGGATGGAAAAGCTGTGTGCTTCCGGCGGCGACGCTTGCGGTTTCGATGACGGCAAAATACACCCGTCAGGTGCGTTCTGCCGTGCTTGCAGAGCTGGAGCAGGAGTACGTGGCGGGTGCACGGGCACGTGGGTTAAGTGAAAACCGGATTCTGTTTGGAAATGTATTAAAATCCGTGCTGCTTCGGATGGTCACGCTGCTATTCTTATCCGCCGGTTCGCTGCTTGGAGGAACCGCCATCGTTGAGACGATTTTCATGTGGAA
>ERZ791926.1397-NODE-1397-length-12236-cov-4.389459_pt1 | contig 12236 bp, 12 predicted proteins | sample MGYA00510131_ERZ791926 | MGnify/ENA primary metagenome ERZ791926 (study PRJEB30046, sample SAMN00792052) | human gut metagenome | study: EMG produced TPA metagenomics assembly of the A metagenome-wide association study of gut microbiota in type 2...
CATGCTGCAGGCAGACCAGACCGTACTTGGGAGCGATCTTCTTCATCATCTCCATGGTCAGCAGGTTGTGGTCGATGGCCACATTGGTGGTATCGTAGATGGGGGCCAGCTCATGCTGGCAGGGGGCTACCTCGTTGTGCTTGGTCTTGGCAGGTACGCCCAGCTTCCACAGCTCCTCGTCCAGTTCCTTCATGAACGCAGACACCTCGGGACGAATGACACCGAAGTAGTGCTCTTCCAGCTCCTGACCCTTGGCAGAGGGGGCACCGAACAGGGTGCGGCCGGTGAGGATCAGATCCTGACGGGCTTCGTAATCCTCCTTCTTAATAAGGAAGTACTCCTGCTCGGGGCCGACGGTGGTGGAGACGTAATCCACATCCTTGCCGAACAGCTTCAGGATACGGATTGCCTGATTGGACAGTGCGTTCATGGAACGCAGCAACGGGGTCTTCTTATCCAGAGCCTCGCCGGTGTAGCTGACGAATGCGGTGGGAATGCACAGCACATCATCCTTCACGAATGCGTAGCTAGTGGGGTCCCATGCAGTGTAGCCGCGGGCCTCGCAGGTGGCGCGCAGACCGCCGGAGGGGAAGGAAGATGCATCGGGCTCGCCGCGCACCAGCTCCTTGCCGGAGAACTCCATGATGGCGGTGCCGTCGCCCACAGGGGAAACAAAGCCATCGTGCTTCTCACTGGTGATGCCGGTCAGCGGCTGGAACCAGTGGGTGTAGTGGGTGGCACCCAGCTCCATGGCCCAGCGCTTCATCACGCTGGCCACAACGTTTGCCACCTCAATGTCCAGCGGAGCACCCTTGTGCAGGGTGTTCTTCAGGCTCTTATAGGTTGCGCTCGGCAGGCGCTCCTTCATCACATGTTCGTTAAAGACCTTGCTGCCGTAGATTTCCATAACATTCGCTGCCATAAATCCTACTCCTTACTTGATCTTATTTTTCTTACCCTTTCGTCTGCGTTCTGGTCTGCCGCAATGCCGCGCCCAGAAGTACGAAAGCTTCTTAACAAAAACAGCGCTGCGAGTCAGGAGGTGACCCACAGCGCCGTTGCTGTCTATGGTTTGATTATAGCCGCTGCCGGGCAAAAAGGCAATTGACAAATCTGACGATTCTGCACAAGCAGCTTCCGGCATTTTTGGAGCATCCGCACTTGGTATGACTTATCGGATGAGATTTATGCCTTTTGTCAGGCCGAACGATTTAGAAATGGCTCCGCTGCGTTCTGCCATCCTTTAATGTATTATATTTTTTGTTTTCGTGTTTGTCGCGGCCTCGACGCTTGTCAGGGCAAGGCCCTTCCATCTGCTGGCGCAGACCGCTCGCCTGCTTGAAAGCCCCACCGGGGCTTTCATTGCCTTGCAATCGCAGGGCCGCTCCAAACACATTTTCACGCGAAAGACCCCGGCGGGAAAATGCATTTTAATATAAGATGTCATTGCCCGCTACGGCCCCGCTTCGTGAAAAAGAGCTTCCGGAAAATCCGCAGATTTTCCGGAAGCTCAAACATTAAAAATAAAATTTACGCTGAAGATGCCCAGAGTGAAACGGAGGGCATTCAAATCGTCAAATCACCTGAAAGAGGAAGAACTTCAGATAATTCGTTTCCGGCACGCCCCACAGGATCGGGTGATCCGGAGCCTGCTGCTTCACTTCGATCTGCCGCAGCTGGCGGTGTGCATCCTTTGCCGCTGCACGCAGCATCTTGATGAACAGCTCCTCGGTGGCAAAGTGGGAGCAGCTGGCAGTTGCCAAATAGCCGCCGCGGGGCAGCAGCTTCATGGCACGGTAGTTGATCTCCTTGTAGCCGCGCATGGCATTTTCTACGGTGCGGCGCGCCTTGGTAAAGGCCGGCGGGTCCAGAATGATAAAATCGTAGGGGTGCCCCTCTTTTTCCAGCCTCGGCAGCAGCTCAAAGGTGTCCTCGCACAAAAAGTCCATATTGGTCAGACCGTTGCGCTGGGCATTGCGCTGCGCCATGGCAATGGCTTCGGCGCTGATATCGGCGGCGGTCACACGGGCAGCGCCGCCCGCAGCGGCGTTCAGCGCAAAGCTGCCAGTGTGGGTAAAACAGTCCAGCACGGTGTGGCCTGCGGCAAGACGTGCCACAGCCCGGCGGTTGTACTTCTGGTCAAGGAAGAAGCCGGTCTTCTGCCCATTCTCGAAGTCCACATGGTAGTAAACGCCGTTCTCGCAGATCTCGGTCTGGGTGCTTGCCGGATGAGTCTCACCGGGCAGCTCAAACCAGCCTTTGTTCTGCTCAAGACCTTCCTTGGCACGCAGGGCCTCATCGTTGCGCTCGTAGATGCCATCAATGGTCTGGCCGTCGGCACGCAGGACTTCTGCCAGAATGGGGAAGAGGATGGGTTTGAGCTTTTCCATGCCCACGCTCAGGGTCTGGGTGACGAGGATGTTGCTGAACCGGTCCACCGTCAGCCCGGGGAACTGGTCGGCCTCGCCAAAAATGACGCGGCAGGCAGAAAGGTCTGCGGGTTCCAGCACGGTTTTGCGGTAGCTCCATGCATATTCCACCCGGCGGCGCCAGAAGGCTGCATCAAAGGTGTCATTGGCGTTGCGGGAGATCAGCCGCACGCGGATCTTGCTCTTGAGCGAAACGAAGCCGGTGCCAAGGTAGGAACCCTTGGTGCTGACCACATCGGCCAGAGTGCCGTTTTCCGGCTCATTTTCCGGGGAATTGAGGATGTCGTTCTCGTACACCCATGGATGCCCGCCCACCAGCAGGCCCTCGGCGTGTTTATTGACGGTATACACAGGGTAAGCGCGTTCTTTCATATGGTTCTCCTTATCATGAACGAACTCCCTTCGTCCCGCGTTTGCAGACAGAAGGAGTAAAAATCTACCCTTTATAATAGCACAAAATCATGTTATTATAAATAAGAAATGCCAAAAATCCGCATGAAAGAGGGATGCATTATGGAAATCGAACGCAAATGGATGGTGAAGGGCTGGCCGGAGGGGCTGCCCCTCAGAGAGGAATTTGCCATGCGGCAGGGCTATATCAGCGTGCGGCCTACCGTGCGCATCCGAGAAGAAGCCCTCACCGGCGGCAGAACGGACTACATCCTCTGCTTCAAATCCGGGGGCGGCCTTGCCCGCGAGGAGATCGAGCGCAGCATCGACAAAGCGCTGTTTGAGGATCTGGAACACAAGATCATCGGCAAACCTCTCATTCCGAAGCTGCGCCGCAGCTACACCCTGCCGGACGGTTCTGTGCTGGAAGTGAATCATGTGGACGAAGGCCAGCCCACCGAGTTCTGGTATGCCGAGGTGGAGTACCCCACGGTGGAAGCGGCCCTTGCATGGCAGCCGGAAAACTGCGGCCTTGGTGCATACCTCAGCGATGAGGTGACCGGTCAGCCCGGCCAGAGCATGGGTGAATACTGGGTGGAGACGAGGGGATAAACGTCGGCCAGCGGGTCGGAAGTTTCTCCGAGGACCGTCCGCTGGGGTGGGACCCTGTTGCCGCAGGCAATAGGGCGGGCGATGGAATGGCCCGATTCGTGTCCGAGGAGGAAGCTTCCGACCCGCTGGTATGTCCTACAGATATACAAAGAAGGGAATGACAACTCACGAAAAAAGTCAAATTAAAACTGGAGCTGCAATACAACTCCCCTGTGATCCTCACATTTTTCCTGCTGTCACTTCTGGTGCTGTTCCTCGACCAGTGGACGGACGGGTGGACGACGATGCATCTGTTCTGTGTCTACCGCTCCTCGCTGAAGGATCCGCTGTTCTACATCCGGCTGTTCGGCCATGTGCTGGGCCATGCCAGCTGGGACCACTTTCTGAACAACATGCTGCTGCTGCTCGTTGTTGGCCCGCCAATGGAAGAAAAGTACGGCAGCAAGCCGCTTTTGTGCGGCATGGTGTTCACTGCTCTGGTCACCGGTGTGCTGCAATGCGTGCTGTTCCCGCGTTCGGGGCTGCTGGGCGCGTCCGGCATCGTGTTCATGCTCATCATGCTCTCCTCGCTGGCGGGCTTTTCCGGAGGCATCCCGGTCACCATGCTGCTGGTTGCAGCGCTGTACTTCGGTCAGCAGGTGTACGATATCATTTTTGTGCATGATAATGTGGCAAACTTCATGCACATTGTGGGCGGCTTATGCGGCACAGCCTTTGGCTATTACAGTGCGCTGCACAGCCGCCGCAGGCCGGCAAAAGCGGTGAAGTTTTCCAGCACGAACGGCCGCCGGAAGCATTGAACCCACTGCGGATGTGGGCTGATTTTGAAAAAATTTGCAAACAGGGATTGACAAACGAAAAATCCGTGGTTTAATATAGCCAAATTCAATACACTAAACCGTTGAAGCGGAGATAACGGCGAACCATGCCTGTACAGAGAGCCTGCGCAGCTGAGAAGCAGACCGGAAACAGTTCGTCAAGGAAAGTGTGATTTTGCGTCACTTTTCCCGAAATGGACCGCTGAGGGTGCAGGGAACTGCGGCGCTTTTGCCGCATAGTATTCTGCAACGTGAGGGCATACGTCAGTTGCCGGGGATGTGTTGGCATCCCGCCAAGTGCATGGGGTCATACCCATGAAATCAGGGTGGTACCGCGGATAAAAGGCCAAGCTTTATTCGTCCCTGACAGAAGAGCGTTCTTCTGTCGGGGGCGTTTTGTTTTATACTCCTTCGGCAGAAGAGCCGGGGGAGTTTTTGTTTTTACAGAAAGGGGAAGCGGCCATGAAGATACAGCCCACGCTGGATGAAGTAAAAACCACTGCGGCGGCAGGCAGATATGAGGTGCTGCCGGTCAGCTGTAAGATCCTGGCAGATATCTGCACGCCCATTGAAGCGCTGAAAATTTTAAAGAACGTCTCCACCCGTTGCTACCTGCTGGAGAGCGCCCAGCCCAGCGAAAAGTAGGGCCGCTACACCTTTTTGGGTCTGGATCCCAAAATGGAGATCACCTGCCGGAATGGCGTGATGAAGGCCGGGAAACTCACTTTTGAAACGCAAAACCCCTCGCAGGTGCTGCGGGAGATTTTGGCCCAGTACAAAAGCCCGCGCTTTGCATACCCCATCTATGGGGTGCAGTTCCATCCGGAATCCATCCTGACCCCGCAGGGGCGGTCGATCTTGAAAAATTTTATGGAGGGTTAAGAAAATGATCAAGGAAGCAATCGTGAAGATTGTCAGCAAACAGGACCTGACCTATGACGAAGCCTACGCCGTGATGAACGAGATCATGAGCGGCGAGACCACGCCCACCCAGAACGCAGCCTTTCTGGCGGCACTCTCCACCAAGAGCGCCAAGGCGGAGACGACCGACGAGATCGCAGGCTGCGCTGCTGCCATGCGGGACCACGCCACCAAGGTGGATGCCGGCATGGAGCTTTTCGAGATCGTAGGCACCGGCGGCGACAACGCCCACAGCTTTAATATCTCCACCACCTCGGCGCTGGTGGCGGCGGCAGGCGGCATGAAGGTGGCCAAGCACGGCAACCGGGCCGCCTCCTCCCAGTGCGGCACCGCCGACTGTCTGGAAGCACTGGGCGTGAACATTCAGCAGAGCCCCGCCCGCTGCGTGGAACTGCTGAACGAGGTGGGTATCTGCTTCTTCTTTGCCCAGAAGTACCACGCCTCCATGAAGTACGTGGGCCCCATCCGCAGGGAACTGGGATTCCGCACCGTGTTCAACATCCTTGGACCGCTCACCAATCCCGGTTCGCCTGCCATGCAGCTGCTGGGCGTCTACGATGAATACCTTGTGGAGCCGCTGGCACAGGTGCTCATCAGTCTGGGGGTCCGGCGCGGTATGGTGGTCTACGGCAAGGATAAGCTGGACGAGATCTCCCTCAGTGCTCCCACCAGAGTGTGTGAGATCAAGGATGGCTGGTACAAGTGCTACACCATCACGCCGGAGCAGTTCGGTCTGACCCGCTGCGAAAAGGCCGACCTTGTGGGCGGTGCCCCGGCAGAAAATGCTGCCATCACCCGCGCCATTCTGGCAGGCGAGAAGGGCCCCAAGCGCGACGCCGTTCTGCTGAACGCGGGCGCATCCCTCTACATCGGCGGCAAGGCCGAGACGGTGGCGGAGGGCATCGCACTGGCTGCACAGCTGATCGACAGCGGCAAGGCAGCGGCTGTGCTGGAAAAGTTCATCGAAGTGAGCAATCGCCCGGAGGAAAATGCATGAACATCTTAGACCAGCTGGCCGAACACGCCCGGCAGCGGGTGGAAGCGGCAAAGCAGACCCTGCCGCTGGCCGAAATAAAGCGGCAGGCGCTGTCCCTGCCCAAAGGGGACTTCCGGCTTGAAAAAGCCCTTGCAAAGCCGGGGCTTGCCTTTATCTGTGAGTGTAAAAAAGCATCGCCCTCCAAGGGGCTCATCGCACCGGAGTTCCCGTACCTACAGATCGCCAGAGAATACGAAGCCGCCGAGGCAGATGCCATCTCGGTGCTGACCGAGCCAAAGTGGTTCCTTGGCAGTGACGCCTATCTGAAGGAGATCACTTCTGCTGTCTCCACACCCTGCCTGCGCAAGGATTTTACCGTGGATGCGTACATGATCTACGAAGCAAAGCTTCTGGGCGCTTCGGCGGTGCTGCTCATCTGCGCGATTCTGAACGATGCACAGCTCAAAGAGTATCTTGCCATCTGTGATGGCCTGGGACTCTCCGCTCTGGTGGAAGCGCATGATGACGCCGAAGTGGACCGTGCGCTTGCCGCCGGGGCACGCATCCTCGGTGTGAACAACCGCAACCTGAAAACCTTCACGGTGGACACCGAAAACAGCCGCCGCCTGCGCTCCCGTATCCCGCAGGATGTGCTTTTTGTTTCGGAAAGCGGCGTAAAAACTGCCGAAGATGTTTCCGGGCTTGCAGCCATCGGGGCAGACGCAGTGCTCATTGGTGAAACGCTCATGCGTGCACCGGATAAGGCCGCAAAGCTGCGGGAATTGAAAGGACTGCTATGACAAGGATCAAATTGTGCGGCCTGACCCGTCCGGAGGATATCGCAGCGGCAAATGCCCTGCAGCCGGAGTACATCGGCTTTGTGTTTGCCCCCAAAAGCAGACGGTATGTTTCCCGGGAATTGGCCGCAGAATTAAAAGCACAGCTTTCCTCCGGGATCCAGGCCGTGGGCGTGTTCGTGAACGAAGCACCGGAAACGGTGGCGGGCCTGCTGAATGCGGGCATTATCGATATTGCCCAGCTTCATGGGCAGGAGGATGCCGCTTACATTGCCCGGCTGCGGGGGCTGACCGCAAGGCCGCTCTGGCAGGCATTCCGCGTGACGGATGCCAAAAGCCTTGCAAAGGCGGTAAAAAGCCCGGCAGACCTTGTTTTGCTGGATTCCGGCGCAGGCGGAACGGGCAGAGCCTTTGACTGGGCGCTGCTGGAAAATTTCAAGCGGGACTATCTTCTTGCCGGAGGGCTTGGCCCGGAAAATGCGGCCGATGCTGTGGAGCGTCTGCACCCCTATGGGGTGGATGTGAGCTCCGGCATTGAGACGGCAGGGAAGAAGGACCCCGAAAAGATGGCGGCATTCGTGGCCGCGGTACGCAAAAACGACCAATCAGGAAAGGAATGAACGACCATGACAAACCCCAACGGACGCTTTGGCATCCACGGCGGACAATATATCCCCGAAACGCTGATGAATGCCGTCATTGAACTGGAAGAGGCCTACAACCATTACAAAGATGACCCGGAGTTCAATCGGGAGCTCACCGAACTGCTCAACGAGTACGCAGGCCGTCCCAGCCGCCTGTACTATGCAAAAAAGATGACCGAGGACCTCGGCGGTGCAAAGATCTACCTCAAGCGTGAGGACCTGAATCACACCGGTGCGCACAAGATCAACAATGTTCTCGGGCAGGCGCTGCTGGCCAAAAAGATGGGCAAGACCCGCCTCATCGCCGAGACCGGTGCCGGTCAGCATGGCGTTGCCACCGCCACTGCCGCTGCCCTGATGGGCATGGAGTGCGTGGTATTCATGGGCGAGGAGGACACCAAACGTCAGGCCCTGAACGTCTACCGGATGCGTCTTTTGGGCGCAGAGGTCATTCCCGTCACCAGCGGCACCGGCACGCTGAAGGATGCCGTGTCCGAAGCCATGCGCGAGTGGACCAGCCGCATCAGCGACACCCATTACTGCCTTGGCTCGGTGATGGGCCCGCATCCGTTCCCCACCATCGTGCGTGATTTTCAGGCGGTTATTTCCAAGGAAATCAAGGAGCAGATGCTGGAAAAGGAAGGCCGCCTGCCGGACGCCGTCATTGCCTGCGTGGGCGGCGGCTCCAATGCCATTGGCAGCTTCTACAATTTCATCAATGATAAAGATGTGCGCCTGATCGGCTGTGAGGCCGCAGGCCGCGGCACCGATACCTTTGAGACTGCCGCCACCATCAATACGGGCCGTCTGGGCATTTTCCACGGCATGAAGTCCTATTTCTGTCAGGATGAATACGGTCAGATCGCGCCGGTCTACTCCATTTCTGCCGGTCTGGATTATCCCGGCATCGGCCCGGAGCACGCATGGCTGCATGATATCGGCCGTGCCGAGTATGTGGCAATTACGGACGACGAAGCCGTGAACGCATTTGAGTATCTGGCACGCACCGAGGGCATCATCCCGGCCATTGAATCGGCCCACGCCGTGGCCCATGCCATCCGGCTGGCACCCACTATGGACAAGGAACAGATCATCGTCATCACCATTTCCGGCCGCGGCGATAAGGACTGCGCCGCCATTGCCCGCTACAGAGGGGAGGATCTTCATGAGTAACATTGCAAAGGCCTTTGCCAACGGCAAGGCGTTCATTCCGTTCATCACCTGCGGCGACCCGGATCTGGAAACCACCGCCGCAGCCGTCCGCGCCATGGCAGCAAACGGTGCCGACCTCATCGAGCTGGGCATCCCGTTCTCGGACCCCACCGCCGAGGGCCCGGTCATTCAGGGGGCCAACATCCGCGCCCTGAAAGCGGGGACCACCACGGATAAGGTCTTTGACTTCGTCCGCGAGGTGCGGAAGGATGTTTCGATCCCCATGGTGTTCATGACCTATGCAAATGTCGTGTTCTCCTACGGCGCAGAGCGGTTCATCTCCACCTGCGCGGAGATCGGCATTGATGGGCTGATCCTGCCCGACCTGCCCTATGAGGAAAAAGAGGAGTTTGCGCCCCCCTGCCATAAGTACGGCGTGGACCTGATCTCGATGATCGCCCCTACCTCTGAAAACCGCATTGCCATGATCGCCAAAGAAGCCGAGGGATTTTTGTATATCGTGTCCAGTCTGGGTGTCACCGGCACCCGCAGCGAGATCAAGACCGACCTTGCGTCCATCGTGAAGGTGGTGCGGGAAAACACCGCAGTGCCCAGTGCCATCGGCTTTGGCATCTCCACACCGGAGCAGGCGGCAAAGATGGCGGGCATCGCCGATGGTGCGATCGTGGGTTCCGCCGTCATCAAGCTGCTGGAGCGGTACGGCAAGGATGCCCCGGAGCAGATCGGTGCCTATGTCAAGCGCATGAAGGATGCCGTAAGAGGGTAAGAATATTCATAGAATATAACTTTACCGTTTGCGAAGAGGAAATGACTGGGGGCATTTCCTCTTCGCTTTTTGCTGTAAATTTTGGAGCTCAAAATGCATTGAACGGAACGGCCTTTCTCGTGAAAAAAGTGGTCTGGAAACAACCGCGGTTGTTTCCAGACCACAAATAAAATTATAAATTCCTCTGCTTATGCTCAGAGCGAAGCGGAGAGCATTCAAATCGTTCTGAAAGCAAAAAATCAATTGCGCTTTTTGCCAAGGTAAGCTGCCTTGACGCTTTCGTCTGCCAGCAGTTCGGTGCCGGTACCGGAAAGGGTCAGGGTACCGGTCTCCAATACGTAAGCGTAGTCGGCCACCTTCAGGGCCATGTTTGCGTTCTGCTCGTTCAGCAGCACGGTGATGCCCTGCTGGTTCACGGTGCGGATGATGTCAAAGATCTCCCGCACCACAATGGGCGCAAGACCAAGGCTGGGCTCGTCCAGCATCAGCAGTTTGGGCTTGCTCATCAGAGCGCGGCCCACGGCCAGCATCTGCTGCTCGCCGCCGGAAAGGGTACCGGCGCTCTGCCAGCTGCGCTCTTCCAGACGGGGAAAGAGCTTGAACACCCACTGCAGGTCTTTCTCGGTTTCAGCTTTGTCCTTGCGCAGGTATGCGCCGATCTTCAGATTTTCCAGCACAGTCAGGTCGGCAAACACCCGGCGGCCCTCCGGCGACATGGCAATGCCGCTGGCAACGATCTGGTCAATGGGCTTGCCAAGTATTTCCTGACCGTTCCACAAAATAGAGCCGCTCTGTGCCTTTACAAGGCCGGAAATGGTGCGCATCAGGGTGGACTTGCCTGCGCCGTTGGCACCGATCAGGGTGACGATCTTACCCTCGGGCACGGTCAGCGACACGCCGCGCAAAGCCTGAATGCCGCCGTAGGAAACATGTAAATCCTTGATCTCAAGCATCTTCGTCCACCCCCAGATAAGCGTCGATGACCCGCGGGTCGTTCTGCACCTCGGCAGGCGTGCCCTCGGCGATCAGACGGCCAAAGTCCAGTACATAGACCCGGTCGGAAATATCCATCACCAGATCCATGTGGTGCTCGATCATGAACACCGTCAGTCTGAAATCGATGCGGATGCGGTCGATAAAAGCGGTCAGCTCTTCGGTCTCCTGCGGGTTCATACCGGCAGCAGGCTCATCCAGCAGCAGCAGCTTCGGCTCGGTGGCAAGGGCGCGCGCGATCTCCACACGGCGCTGCAGGCCGTAGGGCAGGCCGGTAGCCAGTTCGTTGCGCACATCCTCAAGGCCCAGCACATGCAGCAGGTTTTCGCACTCCTCACGCTGGCGCGTTTCCTCATCTGCGTTCAGCCGGAAGGTAGCGCTCAGCAGGTTGGCCGAGCGGCGGCAGTGCTTGGCGATGAGCACGTTCTCAAACACGGTCTGGCTCTTCCACAGACGGATATTCTGGAAGGTGCGGGCAATGCCCATCTGGGTGATCTTATCGGGCGTGGGGGTAATAATGTGGGAATACTTGCCCGCGTTCTGGCCTTTATAGAGCTTTTTCATCTTGCCGTGGGGTGTGTTCTCAATGATCTTGCGCCCCTCGAACCACACTGCGCCGTTGGTGGGTGCATACACGCCGGTAACAACGTTGAACGCGGTGGTCTTGCCGGCACCGTTGGGGCCGATGAGGGAGACGATCTGATCTTTATCCACCTTCAGGTTCAGATTGTCCACAGCCACCACGCCGCCAAACTGCATCGTGGCGTTTTCAATGGTCAATACGTTTTCAATCATTTAGAACGCGCCTCCTTTTTGGCAGCTTTTGCAGTGGATGCGGGCTTTTTCTGGAACAATTCACGGTCGCCCATGATACCCTTGCGGAAGAACAGCACCACCGCCATAATGATGATGCTGAACACCACCATGCGGAAGCCGGAACGCAGCAGCGGCACACGGAAGCCGCCGATCCAGGTCTCGTTGTCGAGGAAGCGCAGCAGCCATTCGGAGCTGGCGATGAACAGGAAGGACGCGATGATGGAACCGGACACCGAGCCGATGCCGCCAATGACCACGATCAGCAGGATCTCGTAGGTCATGCTGGATTTGAAGGTGGTGGCCTGCACGCTGGCCTGATACATGGCCAGCATTGCACCGGAGATACCGGCAAAGAAGCTGCTGATGATAAAGCTCATGCGCTTGTGGCTGGCAAGGTTGATGCCCATGGCTTCGGCAGCGATCTCATCGTCGCGGATGGCCTTGAAGGCACGGCCGTAGGTGGAGTTGATGAGCAGCAGGATGATGGCGATGCACACACCGGAAAAGAGGAAGGGCATCACCGTTTCCAGATGCAGGGTCGTGCCGCCCAGCGAAAGGTTGAAGCTGGCAAAGCTGGTGAAACCGTACAGAAGGTTGGAGCCGTTGGTCAGCGGGCCAAAGCCTTCGTAAACCACGGCGGCACGGATGATCTCGGCAAAGCCCAGTGTGGCAATGGCAAGGTAGTCACTCTTCAGTTTCAGCACCGGCAGGCCGATGAGGAAGGCGAACAGCGCTGCGATAAAACCGGCCAGGATCAGGCAGAAGACAACGCCCAGCAGCAGGCCGAAGCCGCCCAGAGGTTTGGAAAGCAGTTCCGGGATGGAGAAGCCGATGCCGCCGTTTTCATAGCGCTGATAGATGGATTTCTGCGAAGCGGCGGGAATGGTGAGGATGGCGTAGG
>ERZ791926.1403-NODE-1403-length-12175-cov-8.941667_pt1 | contig 12175 bp, 9 predicted proteins | sample MGYA00510131_ERZ791926 | MGnify/ENA primary metagenome ERZ791926 (study PRJEB30046, sample SAMN00792052) | human gut metagenome | study: EMG produced TPA metagenomics assembly of the A metagenome-wide association study of gut microbiota in type 2...
ACGATATTAAAAGAAAGGAAATATGTGATAATTAACTTCCTAATTATCATACAAGTAAATTATGGGAATTTTTACAAAGGAGCTTTTTATATGGAAGAAAATAAAATGGGCGTCATGCCGATTGACAAACTTATTATCTCAATGTCCCTGCCGATCATGATCTCCATGCTTGTGCAGGCACTCTACAATATCGTCGACAGTATTTTTGTTGCCATGATCAGTGAAAATGCACTGACTGCCGTATCTATGGCTTTCCCGATCCAGAACCTTATGATCGCTGTCGGTGTCGGAACCGCCGTCGGTGTCAATGCTCTTTTAGCCCGCTCCTTAGGAGAAAAGGATACAGAAAAAGTGAATAAGATCGCAGAAAACGCTGTATTTTTAATTGTTGTCAGCTATCTGCTCTTTTTGATCATCGGTCTGTTTTTCGCAGAACCGTTTTTCCGCAGCCAGACAGATATTGAAGAGATCATCGTTTATGGAAAACAATATCTGACGATCTGCTGCTGTCTTTCTTTCGGTATTTTTACGCAGCTTATGTTTGAGCGTATGCTGCAGGCAACCGGAAAAACCATTTATACCATGTATACACAGGGTGTCGGTGCGATCATCAATATCGCTCTCGATCCGGTTCTCATCTTTGGTCTGTTTGGTCTCCCGAAAATGGGCATTTCCGGTGCTGCTGCTGCAACCGTCATCGGACAGATGATTGCCGGTATTTTGGCAGTTGTTTTAAACCACACAAAAAATAAGGAAGTACAGATTGACCTGCACCATTTCCGCCCGGACAAAAATATTATCGGACAGATTTATGTGATCGGTGTTCCTTCTATTGTAATGCAGGCGATCGGTTCCGTGATGAACTACGGTATGAACCGTATCCTGATCGCGTTTTCCTCCACTGCAACCGCGGTGTTCGGCGTTTACTTTAAACTGCAGAGCTTCGTATTTATGCCGGCTTTTGGTTTAAACAACGGTGTCATCCCGGTTATGGCATACAACTACGGTGCCGGAAACAAAGAGCGTGTCACAAAAACTTTAAAGCACTGTGTCGCTTATGCAGTCAGCATCATGGCAGTCGGCCTGCTTTTATTCCAGCTCTTTCCAAAGCAGCTTCTCTCCATGTTTCAGGCTTCCGACACAATGCTTTCCATCGGTGTCCCTGCGCTGCGTATCATCAGTTTAAGTTTCCTGCTTGCCGGCTTTGGAATCTCCTGCAGCAGTATTTTTCAGGCACTTGGAAAAGCAGTCTACAGTATGTGCATTTCCATTGCAAGGCAGTTAGTGATCCTGCTCCCGGCAGCATACCTGTTAGCACAGTCCGGCAATGTCAATCTGGTATGGTGGGCATTCCCGATCGCAGAACTGGTATCTGTGTGTGCAACTGCATTTTTCTTAATGAAGATCAACCGCACGATCGTAAGTAAAATTGGGCAGTAATCTTCTACGAAGTTTCGGGTGTAAAAAAGTGGTTCACTACCCTATAACAAAAAAATCCCGTGAGAAACTGATTTATAAAATCATTTCCCATGGGATTTTTTTGACCGGAAATATTTTCACTCATGGACCTAAACTTTTTATTTCTGGTTTGCCGGCTCCATATTAACGGAACGACCCTTGATCTTTGCATTTTTCATAGCTTCTAAAACTTCTTTGCCATATTCTCTCGGCACTTCCACGAATGTATATTTATCATACATATCGATCGCTCCGACAAGTTTACCCGGCATGCCGGACTCACCTGCAACAGCACCTAAGATATCGCCTGGTTTTACGCGGTCTTTTTTACCAATATTGATAAACAGACGCACCATGCCCTCTTCCGCTCCGGTATTATCAAAGTCAAAAGAATCATCTCTGTCATTATCAAGATTGATCTGACCAAGTGCCTGTTTTAAAAATGCCGCTGCAATATCCATTGCTGTATAATCGGATTCATTGATCTGCTTCTCGATGATATCGATCGTGTCTTTTAAATTTTCCTCATCGATGATCCTTCCGATCTCTTCCATGACCTTTTCAGCCTTGATCTGTGCCACATCATCCGTGGACGGGATCGGCATTGCAACGATCTTGGTCTTGCAGTAACGCATGATATCTTTTAATTTGTATACTTCTTTTCCTTTGACGAAAGTAAATGCACGTCCTGTTCTTCCGGCACGTCCTGTTCTTCCGATACGGTGTACATAATATTCATCATCCTGCGGAATATCATAATTAAATACCGCTTCCACATCATCTACATCGATGCCTCTCGCTGCAACATCAGTAGCGATCAGTATTTCTGTCTTTCCGGTACGGAAACCGCGCATTACACGATCTCGCTGTGTCTGCTTCATATCTCCGTGCAGTCCCTCAGCAAAATATCCGCGTCCCTGCAATTCCTCGGTAAGTTCATCCACCATACGTTTTGTATTACAGAACACAAGGGAAAGTTTCGGATTATAATAATCAAGAAGTCTGGTTAAAACTTCGATCTTGTCTTTTCTCTTTACGTCATAATAATACTGCTCGATATTTGGAACGGTCAGCTCTTTTTTTACTACTTTGATCGTCACCGCGTCATGCTGATATTTTTTGGTAATATCCAAGATTGGCTTTGGCATGGTAGCAGAAAATAATACTGTCTGTCTGCCTTCCTCCGGAATATACTCCAAAATTGTTTCAATGTCTTCACGGAATCCCATATTTAACATTTCATCCGCTTCGTCAAGTACGATCGTATTCACTGCTTCACAGCGGATCGTTTTTCTTCGCAGATGATCCATGACACGTCCCGGTGTACCGATAATGATCTGTGCTCCACCCTTCAACGCTTTGATCTGACGGCTGATCTCCTGTCCGCCGTATACCGGAAGGATTTTCACTCCATGCATATATTTTGCAAGTTTACGGATCTCATCTGCCACCTGAATTGCAAGTTCTCTTGTAGGTGATAAGATGATAACCTGTGTTTTTTTATTATTCGGATCTACTTTATGCAGTACCGGGATTCCAAATGATGCTGTCTTTCCTGTTCCTGTCTGTGCCTGTCCAATGACATCCACACCGGACATCACAACTGGAATTGCCTGACTCTGTATCGGTGTTGCCTCTTCAAATCCCATTTCTGCTATTGCACGCAATACCTGCGGATATAAATCTAACTGGTCGAATCTAACTGTTTCCATATATTTCCTTTCTATAGAAACGTGCGCCATAGGCGCGCGTAAAACAAGGGGCTGATCAACAGCCCCCATAAGCGCAACAGTCTGAATGATAACACGGTGCCCGTACTTTTGTCAAGAAATTCCCCGGTTCAACGTTCATTACAACCGCGGATTTTCGGGAATTATGTACCCCAAACCACGACATCTGGCAGAATCTGTCACAAGGCCTCTGGTCCGGGTATTACTTCCTATTTAAAAGCAATCGACAATCCTGTATCTTATCCATTCTACTGCATCAATTTTTACTTCCGGTTTTCCGTGTGAAAAACTCGATTGCGGATTTTTGTTTGTATCTGTTATATTCTATGCCGCATTTTCAGAAATGTTTCCTGTTTTATTTATCGCTTGCATCCGCTAAATGTCCCATTGCAAGATCATTTCTGGATTTTTTCTTAACATGATAAAGCATTGCATCCGCCGCATGTAAAAAGTCCCAGCTTTTTGTATCATCTTTCGGAATATCATAACAGATTCCCTGGGAGATCGTCACAATAGACATTGCCTGCGAATATGCATGCCGGATCGCAAGATCCATAATCCTCTGTCTCAACCCTTCTGCCGCATGTCTGACTTCTTCTTCTGTCATGTTCTGGTAAAGGATAATAAACTCATCCCCACCATACCTTGCACAGAAAATCCTGTCATTCTGCATCATCTCAAGCTGTCCGGCAATCCGCTTAATGCACTCATCCCCTGCCTGATGTCCGTAATTATCATTATACTGCTTAAAATAATCAATATCCAAAATCTCCATCGCAAGTGCTGTCTGATCCGACTGTGCCCGTTCAAATGCGTTGTCTAAATAATCATTCAGACGGAATCTGTTTGCTAAACGTGTCAGTGCATCCGTTTCTGATTTTTCCTGAAGTCTGATATTTGCTTCTTCGATCTCGCGTCTTTTTTTATTTGCACGCTCTAAAGATTCACGGACATCAAGCATATTTGCGATCATCGCCTGCTTTTCTTTTTCCATGACCTCAGACAACTCATAATACTGCCCTGCTGCCTCTAAATATGCATCATTATTTTTATGCATACGGTAAAACTTGATCTTTAAGGAAATGATCTGTCTCTGCAGATTAACAATCTTTGACTGCCACGTCAATGGCTCTAAGATTCCCATAACCCGCAAAAAAGCATCATCATTTCCTATATCAAGCAGCAGCTGGCTGATTTCATAAAGATCTCCGAAAATATCCATGATCGGAATATCTGTATTGATCTCCTCACAGATTAACCGGATACATTCATCACGTGCCTCTGCCTTTCCAGTCGCATGACATACACGTGCCTTAAAACAGCGAAAACTAAGGAGTTCTATGCCATCAATCCGACCTGCGCACTCGTCAGAAATAAGCTCCACATAATGTGCTGCCCGATCCGGCATGTCACGGAACAAAAAACCTGTTCCCATGCCAATATAAACACAGGTGATCAGACGATTGTTTCTGTCATCATTCACATATTTTTTTACATGCTGTCCGCAATGTTCAAAATATCTCTGTGCTTCTAAATATTGTCCACATGATAGATATAAATTTCCAAGATTAATATCTATCATGGTTTCCTCTTCTTTTAACTGATATTTTGTGCAGAAATTTAATCCGGTCAGATAATAATCAAGCGCAATTGGCTCATTTCCCCGATTGATCGCTGTAATTGCCATCAGATTATATGCACGCGCCACTAGCTTCCACTGATTGGATTCATTCAGATAAGATACGCCTTTGGTAATGCAGAAAAAGAACTTTTCACTTTCATTTAACAGATAATAGGTCTCTGCACTGTAGTAGTATGCAAATCCAAGCAATTTTGCATCGTTTTTTTTCAATGCATACTGTTCGATATCATAACAAAACTTCAATGTCCGTTTCGCATCGTTTCCCCGGCTGTCGTACACTCCCTGTATCCATGCACGGACAACTTCATCATATCCGTCATATTCCATGTGCACTGCCTCCTCTCCTTCCACACCAGGCATTTTTTCTAAGATTTTCTCCTATAAAAAGAATACTATCTTTTATTATAAAATAGAACTGTGTCTTATTCAAGGAAGAATGCTTTTTGTTTTATTTGATTCTTTTATTCGAAATATGCGATCGGATCAACCGGTATTCCATCTTTATCAAGCTCAAAATACAGATTGCTTCCCTCTACGGTAAAGTATTTTGTCGGCTCACCGATATAACCTAATACATGTCCAGCCTCCACATAATCTCCCTCTGCAAAATTCAGTTCTTTTAACTGACCGTAAACTGCCTCATAACCATCACCCAGATCAACTGTAACCGTACAGCCTGTTACCTCATCATTTTTAATACTCTTGATCTGCCCTTTTGCAACGGCATAGACTTTATCGTTGACTTCTCCTGCGATGATCACTGCCGGATTATACTTATACTGATCCAGTGTCGGAAAATAAACTGTGGAATCCATACTGTAATTAATGACGACATTACCTTCCATCGGCCAGAGCAGTTCCTCGGAAAAATGAAGTGACTGTGCCGTATTTGCGGTCTGAACGGTCTGCTGCTCCGTCTCTTCTGACTCTTCTGTTTCTGCTGTATCATCTTCCTCTGCGATTTCTGCTGTCACTGCAGGGTCGTCTAATTCATTCTCCATCTCATCATAAGACTGTCTGGGTGGAACCAGAGCGGATGCTTCTGCAGACTGCTCCGAATCTTCCTGCGCTGCAATGTCATCTGACTGCTTCTGCATTTCTCTCGCAAGTTCTTCTTCCATCTGCTCCCGTTCTTGTTCCTGTCTGCTGCTGTATAGGGCGGTCGTTCCAACCGCTGCTAAAGCGATCAGCAATCCTGCAATTACATATTGTCTGTACCCAAAAAAACCTTTCTTTTTCATTATTTCTCACCATCCATTATTTATTTTTAACCATAGTGTTGCCACATTCCGGATGGTTTATACGATTGTTTTTTATTTCCTGTCTATAAATTCCCAGCCTGCCCGATCACGGCTCCTTTATAAAAATATTCAAGTATCTCCCGGTAGTCATACCCTTCTTTTGCGAGTTCTTCTGCTGTATTCTGACTTAAGCCAAATCCGTGCCCCATTCCCTTTGCCACGATACGTACATGACCATCCATTTCTGTGATTGAAAAACACGCCGATGGAAGCTCTAACGCATGACGGAACTGTTCTCCATCATATGTCTCTCCGGCAACATTAATTTTTGTCACATATTCTGCTGCATCACGGCTTTTGATCTCAATCTGTCCCGGCTCTGTCAGTTCTGCATCAGGATATGCTGCCCGGCATTTCTCCAGAAACTCCTCTTTTTCATAATAAAACACAGAAAGATAACCTTCCGCAGTGGTATCTGCATGACATTCTGACATAACCAGATATGGCATGTCTGCATCTTCATATAGTTCTGACATGTTGCGTGTCCGTCCGCTGCTAATTGCGTGATACGCTGCATATATGTAAGTTCCATCATATAAAAGCACCTCCCCCGCCGTTGCCTCCACGCAGGATTTTAGTTTTTGATAATTTTTATCATAATTTTCTCCCCATAATTCCTGCTGGCGCTCCGGTGTCATTTTCTCCGGCTCCTTTGTACCTGCTTGCATTGCATCATACAGATTCGTTCTGGCGATCACACACTGTGCCTTTATTGTTTCCGGCGGCTTATCGACACCAATTTCCTGTGCCACAATCTGTAAAATCTTTATCTCAACTGCGTCATCCTCTTCTTTCCTGCCATCGTCTGTCGTCTCTGTCTGTTCCGCTAATAGACTCTTCCTGTTTTCCAGATGCTGCCGGATTTCTCCCTCCATATTTTTTTCACTATCGGCTGTAGTAAAGACTTCCTGCACTCCATCTTTTCCATATATAAGATTTTCCAACCGCATTCTCTGCATCAGTGTCGTGATAAAAACCGGCAATAACAGTATCAGACAGATTCCTGTAAACCAGGAATTTGTACGTTTTTTTCTTCGTCTTCCCATAAAAAAATCTCCCTGTCCATTTAATATATGAAACAGAGAGACTTCTCATTCAGATTTTTTACATCATATTCATTACAAGACCAAATGCCTGCATCATGGAAAATCCGATCTCAGCTATGATGAGTAAAGAATACAGTACTGTGTACACGATCGGAAACGCCATTTTTCGTTTCAGAAGATGTGCACGCCACACATAATATCCCGGTTTTAAAAAGATTGCAAACAAGATCAGTCCAAGTATTTTGTAATTCTGCTTATTGATCTTTACGATATCGATTACCACAAAAATAATAAATGCTGCAAGCAATGCATAACTGAGCAGGGAAAATATAACATAATTTCCACTGTACATCACATTCATATAGCTGCCATCCATAATGCTTTCATATGTCATCGACTGAAATATGGATGAGGCAGAAACCATGCTGATGATCTCCCGCAATGGCATTATGATCAGTAACAGATAACAGAAAATATCTGAAACCGGACCATGCTGTTCCTGCGGTGCCCATGTATTCTGGTTGTACTGCGGATTTCCATTTCCATACATCTGCTGTCCATTGTTATACTGCTGATCCCCATAGGTCTGCTGTCCATTGTTATACTGCTGGTTCCCATAAGTCTGCTGTCCATTGTTATACTGCTGGTCCCCATAAGTCTGCTGTCCATTGTTCATGTTCTGATTTTCGTCCATAATCTTCTCCTTTTTGATGCTATTTTATTTTTTCTGTCTGCTTCCAATGATATTGGAAAGTGTAGCAAACTGCTCTAATGTAAGTGCCTCCCCCCGGATCGTAAGCGGTTCACCAAGCTCTGCGATGCACTGCTGTATCTCTTCCTTGGAAAGATGTACCTGAGGCGCATTTGACAATCCATTTGCAAGTGTTTTTCTTCTCTGATTGAAAGATGCGCGGATAATGCTAAACATCAGTTTTTCATCATCCACCTGCACCGGTACTTCTTCGTGTCTGGTCAGACGGATCACCGCACTGCCGACATTTGGTCTTGGCATAAAACAGTTTGGAGGAACATTCGCAACAATCTCTGGTTTTGCATAAAACTGCACAGCCAAAGACAATGCACCGTAATCTTTTGTTCCCGGTCCTACCTGCATACGGTCTGCAACTTCCTTCTGCACCATAACCGTAATACTGTCGATCGGCACATGGCTCTCAAAAAGTCCCATGATGATCGGCGTTGTAATATAATATGGAAGATTTGCCACAACCTTGATCGGTTTTCCATCATTTCTTTCCATCGCAAGTTTTGCGATATCCAGTTTTAAAATATCCTGATTGATCACCGTCACATTATCATAAGCACTCAGTGTATCCTCTAAGATCGGGATCAGATTGGTATCGATTTCTACCGCAACCACTTCTCTGGCATTTTCACACAGATACTGCGTCATCGTACCGATACCCGGACCGATCTCAAGGACAAAATCTTCTTTTGTCACTCCCGCGGCCTCAACGATCTTCTCTAACACATGCGGATCGATCAGAAAGTTCTGCCCGAATTTTTTCTGAAAATTAAAATGATATTTCTGTAAGACCGCAATCGTATTCTGCGGAATCCCTAATGTAGCCATAAAACTCCTTTCAATCTTTCCGGTTACTTAACATTTCCTCAAACAGTGTATCTAAAAACTCTGCATACAATCCGTTAAATGTCTCATGAAAAGTCTGCGCCACACTTGCATCTCCCTGACCGGTCATCTGTGCTTCCTCAAAAAGTGCAAATGCCGTTTCATAAAGCTCCGGATTCTTATCATAAAATACTTCCGTCAGTCCATCCTGAAAAGCAAACTGCGCCTCCTGAGAAAGATTATCCTTGAAATCTTCCTTGGAAATACAGCCTTTCTCCTCATAATCAGAAAGATAAATATGTCCCTCTGCAGATTTTACAAAATTGCGAAATACCACTGCCACATCCTCGTATGTAACAGGAACATAATTCTCATTCCAGTATTTGTCAAATGTTTCCCTGTCCGGGAACTGTGAAAAAATATCGTTATCCATGTTATTCTCCATTCCTGCGTGTGAAAATTCTTATTTTTCACACTATTCTCCATTTCTGTGCATAAAATATTGTATACAATAGACTGCGCATTCCAGGGGCAGACCTATTGTCATAAATATGCAAACAGGATGCCATCACGGTCTGTCCGTCTCTGACACCCTGCCTCTCATTATATACAAAAATCATATATAAGGCAAAGATTTATTTTTCATCGTGGAACATTTCGATAACACTGTTCAGCCGCACAATATTTTCACGGTTATTGTCCACAAGCGTTTCATTTCCCTGCACAATTCCGGAAACCTCAAGTGTTTTCTGTGCGATATCCGCCACACCGTCAGCCGCCTCGGAAACCGTCGAGCTGACACCCTGCATGGCATCCGCGATTTCAACAATAGATTTTAACAGTGTATTGATCTGTCCGCTAATGGCAGACATGTCATCATCGAACACCGTCGCATCCTTTGTATACTGGTCTGCAACTCCCATAAAATCCTCATAATCTTTAAGCACCGTCTGCTCTAAGAAATCTGTGCTCTCTTTTAAGCATCCTGTCATATTCGCCACAGCCTCATTGACCTCAGCTATGATCTCATTAATACTGCCGACAGTCGTGGATGACTGGGTTGCCAGTTTACCGATCTCTCCAGCAACGACTGCGAATCCCTTTCCTGCCTCTCCGGCTCTTGCCGCCTCGATCGAGGCATTTAATGCCAGCAGATTCGTCTGACTTGAAATTTCAAGGATTGCCTGTGTAAACTGGTTGATCTTTTCTACTGCTTTTGCCTGCTCCATGGCAGCTTCTGTTTTCTGCTGTACATTTTCGTACATCTGAACCGTTTTTTCGCTTGCAGCCTGCGTCTTTAACTTAAGCTGATCTGCACGTTCCTTTACCTCAACAGAAGACTCCCGTCCCTCCTTTGAATACCGCTCAATATCCGTTGCGCGCTCTTTGATGTCACTGACCGTGGTGTTGACCGTCTCCATCGTCGCCGCTGTCTCTTCCATTGCTGCTGCAAGTTCCTGCGTCGTATCTGTGTTGACGCTGCTCATCTCACGCACACGTTTCGTTGTATCAGAAAGCTGTTCTGTCGTATTTTTCAGATCTGTGTATACATGACGGATATTTGCTACCATTTGACGCAGATTCTTGCGCATGTTGTGAAGTGATATCGCCATTCTTCCGGTTTCATCTTTTCTTTTATAAAGGTGCTGGTTTGCCGGATTGCTCGCAAACTCAAATTCAGCCGTCTGTTTTACGATACCGTCGATCTGGGTGATCGGCTTTGTGATTGTAAATCCGAGTACTGTACCGATAATTATGGTAAGTATCATTGCAAAAGCAGCTCCTCCGAATATCTGTTTTGCAAGCTGTCTGGATTTTTCCTGCAGTTCAGTTTTTGGTGCCGTAAGGACAAATTTCATGCCATTTTCCAATGTCTTATAATACATGACCTTATCTTTTCCCTGATAAGTATAGGAAACGGCAGTCTCCTCCGTCTGCTCATTTCCAAGCGCATCCACTACTGACTGCAGTCCGCTGTCTGCATCCGCAAGATTACTTCCAATCTCAAGATCTTTGTGATACATGACCTCACCGGAATCATTGGCAAGGAAACCATAACCACTGTCAAATATACTTAAAGAATCAATCGTATTTGTAAATTCACTGAAATCAATATCCATTCCAATGATACCAATAGACTCGCCGTCTACCTCGATCGGAATAACGTATGAGATCATATATACTCCAATGTTAGAATTCAGATATGGTTCCATCCAGGTTTCTTTTCCATTCTGTACCGGAATATAATACCATCCGACATGCTCCACATCACTCGGATCATACATGGAAAAGTCTGTTGGTGTCACACTCTCAAATTCACTGTCACTGTTGTTCCTTGTAAGGAAAAGCCCGCTTGTTGGTTCCGTAAATTCAGGATTATAACGGATATACGCTGTAAGTGCTCCCTTTGTGTTCTGTGCTGACTGCATCAGGATAGGAAGCATCTGCTTTGTATAAGTATCCACATAATCCTTGCTTGTCCGGAAAGATGCTGCATGTTCCAGTTTGGCAACTGCAATGCTGTATACCATTTCCACTGACTGTGAAACATTCTGCATCATGGTATCAAGTTCACTGCTCTGGCTCACACACTTAAGCTGCATCTCCCGCTGTGAGTCTTCATAAGAAGTACTGACTGAATTAACAATACTGATCGCCCCACAGATAAAAGTTGATACCAGCGAACAAAGTATTACAGTTACAATGATCTTGGTTTTTATTGATTTCATACAAAATTCCCCCTCTGTAAAAATTCCTCCCATTTACTCAATTTTACCATATTCGACTGTATTTTCAATAAAATGCATGCTGTTTCGTTATGTTTTCGTAGATTTTCAATCTTACACTTTTGTTTTCGCATATTTCATCGAACATATTTTCGTTTTTTCTGTTGCAAATAAATCTGTCATATGTTATATTAATTTTATCGAACATTAGTTCTTGTTTGTTGATGATATGAGTCGCCCGTCCAAATGGTGTATCGCAGGCTTGTGAGTGGCATCTTGCGCAAGATGCCAGACTTCAGGTTATGAACACCATTGGGGCGGGCGGTTCATCTCAAAATCGGGGTCGTAGGTGCGGATTTTTGATATTCGCACGAATGGAAATATGCTTAAAATCCTAAGGTGCTGTATCATTGATATTCAGCCTAATGACTTGTCTGAATTTTCATCTGCTCTGTTGCATTACACTAATCATTTCATAAATTAACAGACTAATAATGCAGATTACTATTCCAAGTATGTATGGTTAAAAGCATAAGTATAACAGATTGCATCGAGATTTTGCGACATTTTTGAAATGAATGTTACCAAAATTTACGCACCCCCAAGGTTGTAAAATGAGTTCCCCGGCAAAGGGTGGTTCACAACCTTGCGGCTGGCAAATCGCATCAAGCCGGGATTCGTTTT
>ERZ791926.1405-NODE-1405-length-12165-cov-5.436168_pt1 | contig 12165 bp, 10 predicted proteins | sample MGYA00510131_ERZ791926 | MGnify/ENA primary metagenome ERZ791926 (study PRJEB30046, sample SAMN00792052) | human gut metagenome | study: EMG produced TPA metagenomics assembly of the A metagenome-wide association study of gut microbiota in type 2...
GTGTATTTCTATTCTACACCATAATGAAGGTTTACACAATACTTGAAATTGACTCAAAAAAGTGCCTTTCGGCACTTTTTTATTTCGTTATTTTCAAAGTTTCTGCTTTTCCGTATTTTCTAAACAGTGTTTTACCCTCTTGTTGAGTTGTTTCCCAGCCTTTTGACGTTGTACGTGCATTACCGGCAACTTCAACCGTCATCATACCGCCGTCATAGAATTTAATCGTTGCACCCTTATCATTCTTTGAAATTTTTGCAGGTACATTCACCGAAGTGATATTTATATCTTTATTTTCGCCGTTCTTTGAAATCTTTACGCCCTTATCAAGTGACGTATAAATGCAGTTATCTTTTTTATATGCAACACTTGCGTCTATATTAAATTCATCAACCGTAACACCGTCGGCAAAAATCACTTTTACACCGGTAGAATTTTGATAATTCTTATCGTACAGCGGAATATCCTCACTTTTTGCCGCCGCCGACAAATACAAAGTATCATTATCCCACTTTGCACTGACCCTGCTGTTATATGCCGCCGCAGTCATCTTTGCAAGCTGATTTTCCTGTACGAAATTATAGCCGTAATCATCTACAAGCGTATCAACCTTTTTAATCTTCTCCTCTTCGCTGTCCTGCTCACGGTAAACGTAATCGCAGTGATTATAGAACAGGATAGGCACTTCATACTTCGCAGAAATCGCCGAAAATTCGCTGTTTCCGTTCGGTGTGTTTGACGGTTGAAGCATAAGCTGACCGTTATCAAGATAGAAAGGAACAATGATTGAATTTTCCGCACTTACTTCCGGTACGGCGATACTGTTCGGAGTCTGCGAACCGCTGTTCCAATAAAGACCCGCGTCAAACTGACTCTTGTACGTTCCGTCATAACCGCTCATATTATCAAAATGCGTGTCATAACCGATTTTACTTGTTCTCCATGTATGCTGATTTACACCACTGCCTATCCATGGAAGTCCATATGACTCAAACGCATTTTTCTGATATTCAAGCTCCCTTTGGTCATGCGTACTGTCGGCATATTCATTTGAAAGTGCGTGTACACCGACATAGATTCCTCTGTCCTTAAAGCCGTCAAGCTGTTTCTGCAATTTTTCACGATACGGAAAATAATCGCTGTCTATAGGCACAGCCATACCGTATTCAAGTGAGCCGACAACCAAATCTTTATTGCCGTCACCGTCAATATCATAAAATCTCGGTACACTGTTCGCACCGAATTTCAGATTATTATTACCCTTATAATTGCTTTCATTGCCCTCGATATAACCGTTAAAAACATTATTTTCAAACTTCGCGATATATCCCTCAAACGTACCTGCGTAAAGCTCATTCACGCCGTCACCGTCTGCATCGGCTATACAAGGCGAACACCAACTTTGACCTGTATCAACATTTTCGTAAGCATTAAACAAAACACTGTACTCACCCATATCGCCGTAATATATTCTCATTTCGCCGTTTCGTGAGCCGACCGCCATATCAAGCACGCCGTCACCGTTCAAATCACCGATTGACGGCATTGCGTCGGTAAGTCCTGTTTCAAGAATGATGCCTTGATCGTCAAGCACCATACCGTCAGATCTTTTAAAGCAATGGATACTTCCGTTTTCATCACCTGTAATTATTTCATCAACACCGTCATTATCAATATCGGCAGTTGTAGGTGATGAATATGCACCGACCGAAATTTGATTTCCATCCATATCGGTAAACATAGTCGCAACGTCAAGTTCGTAATTCGATTTCATTCCCGTACCCTCGAAATAGTACAGTTTTCCGTCCGCACTTCCGCAAATCAAGTCCATCTTGCCGTCATCGTTAAAGTCCGTCGGACACGGATAAGCACGTTTTATATAATCGTGGCTGTCCTCAAAATAGCTGATTGTGTTATCGTCATAATCAAGTGACAGCCATTCCTTTGCGGTTACAAAGTGCGTTCCCGATGAATATGCATTTTCATACGGATCCATTGCAAATTGACCATTATTATTCAGTGCATACGTCACACTTTCGGCACGTCTGAACCAAATATACGGATTTCTTGCAAGCGTGAATGACGGTACTTGACCGTATCTTTCACACATTTCCTCAAAAATTTCCGCCGAGCCGTTATCTATACCCGTAATATCCTCATAGTGAAGCTCCCACGAGGCAACAGGCTTTGCAAAGCTGCCCAAAACGTGTTCAACGGCATATCCGTAATTTTTAAGCGAAACAAATTCCGCAAAATAATCTCTGAGCAATTTATTTGCACCGACCGTTGTTGCTGAAAGGTATTCGCCGGTATCATCGGGAGAAAGATTGTTTACGGAAAATGAATTTGGTAAAAGCGGATTGGTGAAGAACACATAACCGTTTCCGTACTGATTTACCGTATAAATTCCCACATTATTCTTTGACGCAATACATTCCGCCGTTGACGGAACAATGCCGACTCCATAATTTTGATTTACAAGCACATCATTATAATCGGCATAATTTCTGTACAACATCGAAAAATCAGACAAAAGCGACTGAATTTTCTTTATTCCTTTATCGCTGTTCTCGGGATAAATCATATCAACCGGACAAGACTCAATCGTTACAAAGTCCTCCGCACCGATAAAGTCCTTATCAAATACGTTATACACATCATTGTCAAGAAAAACACTTCCGCCGTTTGATACATATTCCTCAACTGTACTTGCGTTAAAGCCGCCTGTTTCCACAACGCTTTTATCAATGTACAAAACATCATAATCCGACAAATCACCTATGTTTGACGCGTCGATTTTATCGGCGGTCAATGTTGCAACGGTTGATTCATTTAAACTGTTTAAAGTGTTTTTTGCCGTAACACTGTCCGAGGACGAAATTACCGCTGTAGACAATGTATCGGGATTTTTTACCTGTTCATTTCCGCACGCTGTAAGACAAAGCACTGCAAGAAATATTGGTATAAGTTTTTTCATAAACTTTCTCCTTTTAAAATGCCTCATATATAAATGTACCGTGACCGGTAAAGAATATACATATTAAAATGAACATTGCAAGGTATATTAAAAATGTTCCTATTGTTTTTAGTTTTTGTTTCATATAAAACCCTCTTATATATTAAAGCCACTCGTCTATTTTTTGTGTAAATATAGCCGAGCCTACGTCATAATTCAGATGTCCCGTATCGTAAAAACATTCGGGTGACAAAGCAGTTTCCATATCAAGCACTTCCACGTTATACTTATCAAATACTTCGTTTGCCATAGCCTTGACTTCACCCAACAATTCAGGCTGTTCAAGTTTCGTATTCCACGGCATCCAAACCGCCCTAACCCTTATATTATTATCATTACAGTAATTTATAATCTTCTCAAGTGCGGCCACATTCTTTGAAAACTTCTCCGTCGGAAGATTGAAAAATTCATCTTGATAATTTTCCATAGTCTTTTCAAGCATTTTATCCGACATTGCACCATGATAAATATGTTTTTCCTGTGGAAGATACTTATACGGCAAAGGACTTTCGCCGTTTAACAGCTTATCAAAGCCGTCTGTTATCATAGGATAAAATCTGTCACGCTCAAAATACGCATACGGCTCATACAACTTTTTATGCCATATATACGTTGGGTTTGTTTCAAACTCATCATACAAAGTCAAGTAATTAAGTCCGATAACAAGTTCAGAGCCGATATTTATATGCTTCTTCTCAATCATTTCCCACAAGTCGGTAACAACACCGTAGTCAAGACCGAGATTGACATATCCTTTACTGCTCTCGTCCTCCATATATGCCGAAATAACAACGCTGTTTCCGAAAAACACCTTATCCCAAACTTTTTCGGGGTGTTTATACTGCGTTATTTCAAAATCGTTTTTCACAAAATAATCACTGTTCACTATGAAATTGTTATAAGTCAGTGCCAAATCACCGACCGCTATTGCAAGTACAATCGCAATTATTGTTACAATCTTTTTCATATTCTTATAAATCCTTTAAGTATCTCAAAAAACTGTGCAGGTGTTACGGTAAACATCAATGTATTAAATGCAAAAAGCATATTTACTATAATACATCTTGCAATATAGACAGGTTTTTTCATCTTACGTTTTTCCGCCTTTGTAAGTCCCAAAAGGTTTTCAAGACCAAGACACAAGCCGTTATAAATACCGCCGATAACGTACACCCAAGTAAAACCGTGCCACATTTCCATAACGTACATTACAAGGAAGCCCATTCCGGCTGAAGCAAGTTTTCCGAGTTTTTTACCGTTTAATACAACAAAAATATGTTCTCTGACCCAATCGGAAAGAGTTATGTGCCAGTTACGCCAAAACTGCGTAAATGATGCCGCCGCCCAAGGCTTTCTGAAGTTTTCGGGCACTGTATATCCCATAACCGAGCCTACGGCTATCGCCATATCGCTGTAACCCGACAAGTCGAAGAACAGGAACAGATAGCTGAAAACCACTATCACAAGGCTTACATACCAATGTTTTTCGCTTGCGACAAGGAAGTTAAAGAATGTACTTACAAAGTAAAGTACAACCATTTTCTTAAACATACCCTTTATAAATCGCTTTACGCAAGTTATAAATCTGTCCGTTGTAAGCGGTACGGGTTTATTATATACCTTTTGAAAATCTCTGTATCTGAAAATCGGACCTGCCGTAAACGTCGGGAAAAACAACATATAATTCACATACGTCAAAAACGGAATATCCATATCCGTATAGTACACGAAGTACATAACGTCAACCGCTTTTAGCATATGATACGCTATTCCCACAAATGTAATTATTACAGGAAGTTGTGGGAAAAACTCTGTCATTCGTCCGTAGAAAAACGGTACTGTACACAAAATACTGAACAGTACGAAGAAAAACCGCCGTGTTTTTTTCAGCGGTTTCAGTATTCGTGCGAAAATAAATGTTATAAATGTATAGCATACAATCGCTATGGCAAGCTGCCACGAAACATATGCTATAACTGCTATACTTGCAAATACAAGAACTTTAGGTCCGAAATCTTTTTTGAAAATCAGCCTTGAAAGTCCTGAAATCAGTATCATTGCACCGCAGGCTATAAAAAGTCTTAAAAGTACATCTGTCTGAAGATACCACATTTATCCGTTACCTTTCTGATTATGATAATTTATTTTCGACAACCTCAGCTATTTCTTCGATTGTGTTCATTGGATAAAGTGTTATATCCTTTTGTGTGATTTCGATGTTGTATGTCTGTTCGATAAAATGGATTATTTCAACCGCACCGAATGAATCGACAAAACCTTCGTTGAACAAATGTACATCATCTGTAAAATCAGGATCATCATCAATTTCAAATTTCTCCTGTATGAATGCTCTTAGTTTTTCTTTGATTTCTTCCATTGTTATTATCTCCTTTTTAATTTATATATTCTTTTCTTAAACCAACTCTGTCTATCTTTCCGCTCGGTGTGTGAGGGAACTTTTCCATAGTTACGATTTTGCCCGGTACCATATATGCCGGAACATACTTTTTAAGCTCCATCTTAAACTTTCTTGCGACAATTTCTGCTGTTGTTTCGATAAACAATACAATCTCCTGTTTATCCGCATCAAACAATGCACATGCACTTGCGACATTCTCAATAGCCGCCGCCGCACTTTCAAGGTCACCGAGTTCAATTCTGTTACCTCTCAATTTAATTTGGCTGTCCTTTCTGCCTATGAAAATTATATTGCCTTCTTCATTTTCATAAACAAGGTCGCCTGTTCGGTAAATTCTGTCGTGATATTTCGTATTAAGCGGATTTTGAACAAATGCTTTTGCCGTAATCTCCGGTGAATTCCAATATCCGAGTGCAATACCCGTACCGCTTATACAAAGTTCACCTTGTTCACCGACAGCACATTGCTTATCATCATCGTTCAAAATCAATGCACGCATATTTCTGCAAACCTTACCTATCGGTAAAGTTTCGTGATTTTCATATTCTCTGTCAACAATATAATACGTTGCAATATCCGTTGCCTCTGTCGGACCGTACATATTTACATACATACATTCGGGCAAATATTTTCTCCATATATTAAGTTGAGTATTCGGCATTACTTCGCCTGCAAACAATATCAGTTTTAATGCACTCAAATCGGCGTTTTCAAGCACACCGCCGTTTGCAACGCTTATCATAACGGTCGGTACCCAGAAGATAACGGAAATTTTGTTTTCAGTCATATAATCCATAAGTTTTTCGGGATACATAAAAAGTATCTCAGGAATTATCATAGTTTTTGCACCTGTATAAAAAGCGGTATACATATCAAAAACAGAATTGTCAAAGTGGAACGCCGACTGCATACCGATTACGCTGTTTTCGTCAATAGGAAATGTTTCGACAATCCATTCAATATAATCTATAACACCTCTGTTTGAAATTGTAACGCCTTTCGGCACACCTGTTGAGCCTGATGTGTACATAATATACGCAGGGTCAAGATCGCACACACCCCCCAGCGACTTATCAACCGCCGCATCATCGGCTTGTCCGTCTGCAAGCTCATCAAATATAAGTATCTCTGTGTCAAGATTAAGACTTTCAAGTTTTGTCTTGCCGTCCGTATCTGTTATTATCGCGGTCGGATGAAGATTTTCAACGGTCTTTTCCATTCTCGCCATCGGTATTGCGTAATCAATCGGAACATACGGTGACGCACTGTAAAGCGAACCCATAAAGCTGATTATTGATTTTATGCTTTTCGGCAAATATACGATTACAGGACATTTTCTGCCTGTTTCAACTCTTTTAATAAGTTCACTTCCTATTATACGGCTTTTTTCTCTCAATTCCTCAAAAGAAATACTTCCGTCCTTATCTTCAAATACTGTCTTATTTTTAAACTTTTCCGCCGCCTGCTCCAAAAGGCACACGGCACTTTGCATCATTGTTTCCATAGCTTTTCCTTTATCCCAAAGATTTCTTTAGTGTAACTCTGTCAATCTTGTCATTTGCGGTATGCGGAAATTTTTCCATAACAACAAGGTCACCCGGCAACATATAATTAGGTATATACTTTTTAAGTTCAAGATTAAGTTTTCTAAGCCTAAATGCCTCGCAGCTTTCTATAAACAACACAATCTTCTGATTTTTCTCGTCAAACACCGCACAAGCGCCTTTAACTCCGCCAACACACATTGCGGCATTTTCGATTTCGCCAAGCTCAATTCTGTTACCTTTTACCTTAACCTGATTATCCATTCTTCCCAAGTAGATAATAAGTCCTTCATCATTCACATATGCCAAATCGCCTGTACGATAAATTCTTTCCTCATAATACGGATTAACAGGATTTTGAATAAATGCCTTTTGCGTAATTTCGGGATTATTCCAATATCCAAGCGATACGCCTGTACCTATAACGCATATTTCGCCTTGTTCATTCGTCTTTGCAATTTCATTCTTTTCGTTAAGGATTATAATACGCATATTCTCGCAAGCCTTACCAATCGGAAGTGAATCACTGTCCTTGAAAGGTCTGTCGACAATATAATAAGTACATACGTCCGAAATTTCTGTCGGACCGTAAAGGTTTGCGTATGTGCATTGCGGCTGGGCTTTGCGCCATATATTAAGTTGAGTATTCGGCATTACTTCACCGCAGAACACCACATTTTTAAGCTTCGGCAATTCAATCTCCGAAAGCACTCCCGAATTTGCCACATTAATCATAACAGTCGGTACCCAGAATATTGTCGTAATATCATTATCACGCACAAATTCCGGCAACTTTACAGGGAACATAAACAATGTCTCAGGAATTATCACCATTTTTGCACCTGTCAAAAGACAGCTGTATATATCAAATATCGAATTATCAAAATAGAACGGTGCTTGATTTCCAAGTATAGAATTTTCATTGATATTAAATGTCTTTGCAACCCAAATTGCATAATCTATAACGCCTCTGTGCGGCACTGTAACGCCTTTCGGCGCACCTGTCGAACCAGATGTGAACATTATATAAATAGGGTCTGTATCAATTACCGAATTAAGTGTTTTTTCGATAAGCTCCCCGTCCGTTTCGGTCTCAACGATTTCCTCATATATATGAATACTCATTGACTCGGGTATGTTCATAGTCTTTAAAGTTTCCATACCCTGTGCGTCTGTGATTATATGACCTCTGCCTTGAAGTGAGTCAACAATTTTCTGTATTCTGTTCGCAGGCATATCGTAAGCGGTAGGCACATACGGATTTGCACTGTACATCGCACCCATAAAACAAACCAAACACGATATGCTTTTCTTCAAATACACCATAACAGGTGCAGGCATATATCCTTGCGGAGTTGTCTTTGCAAGTGCCGTTCCGACAGCCTTTCCCTTTCTCTGCAATTCACTGAAACTAATCTCGCTCCATTCATCTGATATTGCAATTTTATCGTTAAACTTTTCAGCGGCTCTGTCAAGTAATTTTACCGCAGAATTCAAATGCGTCATAATTTCCTCCATACTGAAAACACCGTATTTTGTATATAGTAATCTATTCTAATTATAGCATTTTACTTATAATGTGTCAAGTTTGACCGATTTTACAAAAGGCATTGGCAAAACCGAATAAGGAATATATAAATAATACCGTAATACCGTTGTCGGTGCGTATAACGGCACGTCGTCGATTTCAGCCGTAAACATAGGCAGTCAGCTTATGCAGAATTATTACAAGCTTTGTAATCGGCTGTTCAATGGGCTGTACCGTTTTGACAGGCAGACATATCAGAGAAGAAAACGGAAGTAAACCGGCAACAAAAACGCTCGGCTCTTTTTCGTCAATTATTATATCTTGCAATACAAAATCGAAAAAACTTAAATTAAATTCAAAAATCTGTTGTGTTCAAAGATTGGATTGAACAAAAATTCCTCGTCAAAGAAATCAATATTATCCTGACAATGCTCAACCTCCTTTGAATACAGTACACAATTTTTTATTCTGTCTTTAAGCGAAAATTCCTTTCCGTTTCTAAGCCAACGTGCAATATCAAGCTGACGTATAATCACATACGACACTGCCGCAAAACGTACCTTTGTAAGCACGTCACAGTCAAACACCGCTTTCAGCAAATATCTGTATATGAAGTACACAAGCAAATTTTCATATTCGTATTCGCGTCCGCTTATGTATAAATCAAACTCACCGCTCAAATTATCGTAATTGTCAAAAATTCCGAGCGTGTTTTCAATTACACCCGTCCAACTGTCCTCCATAATTTCAAGGCTAAGACATAGCTTGACGCACTCTTTTATGTCGTTTATACACTTTTCACTTTGTGAAAAATCGCAGTTATCCACACTTTGAGGTACTTTGTCAACGTTGTTGTTATTGATTTTATCCTGCACGTCATACGCGTAATTCAAAATCGTTTTAACTCTGTCCGAAATGTTCATTTTTCGATTTTTAAGCACGTCAAAAATATTTTCACGCACATTTAAAAGTATCCTTAAAAAATCTTCGTCACATTCTTCTTCATAATCAAATTTTTCAGTTTCAAAACCAGTCGGCTTTTCACTTTTAAAGATAAATTCCGCCGCACTTTCGCACGACATTCCAAGCCCTTTTTCGGTTAAACTGCCGTATGTTTCGGTAAATCGCGGATACTCCGTACAAACGGTACAGAGCTTGTTCTCGCCGATGTTTATAAAAATATCACATAAATTTTTGTCGTTCAAAAATGGACAACGGTTATTTTTAAGCGTAAAACTGTTTTCGTCATTCATATAACGGCGTAGCCTATCGCCAAACTCACCGCCGACCGAGTTATAAACTTCAAGACTTTCATCATCAATATCAACCTCCCAGCCGATACAGCAGTTATCTTCACACGCACCGCCGATACAGGCAAATTCATTGAAATACGTTGGAACTCGCTTTATTCCCATGTTTTCCATACCTCCAGTTTGTAGCCGACAGTCGCCTGTCTGCCGTTTCTGACAATAGGTGTTTTGAACAGTTGAGGGTTTTCAAGCAGTTTGTCCTCTTTTGCCTCGTCCGCAAGATATTTTATAAGCATAAGAGTGTCTTTGTCCTTTGCCTTTTCGTCAATTAAGTTTTCATATCCGCCGACAGCTTGCTTGACGCTGTTGTATTCACCCTTGCTCATGCCCTTTTCAGTCATATTGATTAGCTGATATTTTATTTTTCTCTCCTTAAAATATCTCTCCGCCTTTTTCGTATCAAAACACTTCGATTTTCCAAATATCTGTATGTTCATAACTTTCTCCATTCAATTTTTTTATTAGAATATCATATTTATAATAAAAAAGCAAATAAGGGACTGCACGCAGTCCCTTCAAATTGTAGACAAAACTGTTATGGTTTTGTCTACTTTATTTTTGGTTGCTTGATGGCGTACCGGAAAGACATTCGACGCACACAGAGTAGTTTTGCCATAGGCAAAACTACTGAAAATGCAACCTCATTAAAAATCATTTCTGACGACCTATGCGACAGAAATTGCTTAAAATCTAAAGTTTCGACTATTGAGGAAACTTTATGATTTTTTGTCGACATTTTGTCGACAGACTCAACGGGCATTTTTTTATTGCCATTTATCTCCATAAATATTTTTTCAAATCAACTTTGTCGCCGTCAACCACAACCCCCTCATTTTCAAGACGCTCCTTTTGAGCGTCAATTCCGCCGAAAACATACATCGGTGCTAACTTTCCCTCACGGTTTACTACTCTGTGACAAGGAATGTTTACAGGGTCAATATTTGCGTGCAACGCATTTCCGACAAGTCGGCTGAGCCGTATGTTTCCCAACCTCATTGCGATACACCCATACGTTGTAACTGTCCCTTTCGGTATCTGTGCCACTATGTCATACACTTTTTCATAAAAGTTCTTCATCATTAATCACCGAAATAATTATATCACTACTTACGCAATAATGCAATTATGTTAATATTCCATTTCGTTGTTTAAAATTTTTTTGACGCTCGCTTTCATGTAAGCATAGAAGAGTAACTCTTTTATTTGCGTATATGCGTTTTCGGTCTTGACCGAGAATATCACACGTGCATTATATCCTTTGATTACTTTAAGTAACCACACAGTTTACCGAGCATTTCCCCATTAAATTTTTTGTTTTTATGTTAAAGCTATTTTACAAGCTTCAAAAAGTACTCCTGTGTCTCATAATCGTCGTAGCTTAAGCTATTTCATTAATTGAGCTTTGTGCCCTCAAGTCTATTCATACATACACTGTATTTCACTCTTAATATCAATATAGGTTTTTTATTATTTTTCAGATACTATCGGATAAAGCTGTATCATATTGCCGCCGTCAACAGTAAGCTCTGCGCCTGTGGTATTTTTTGAGTTATCACTTCCAAAATACCAGACCGCATTTGCTATATCCTCAAAATCCGCAATGTCGCCGAGCGGTGTATAATTCGACAGTGCGCTTCTGCAATCATTATAATTGCTTTCCCAACGGTCTGTTTTTATCATACCGGGAAGCACGGCGTTTACTCGAATATTGTACTTACCCAAATCAAGTGCCAGTGCTCTCATCATACCAAGTGCTCCGGATTTTGATGCACTGTATGCAATTCTGTCAGGGATTGCACGGTAAGCCGTGTTTGAATTTACAAACACAATAGAACCGCCACCGTTTTCTTTCATTTGAATTGCCGCCTCACGCGACAGCATAAAATTCCAGCCAATATTTGTATTTATAACATTCATAAAGTCGTCTATCGAAACATCAAAAAACTGCTGACGAATACCTAAATTTGCTGCGTTTAACACAAGTGTGTCAACTGAATATCCGCTGTTTTTTATATCTGTAAAAATCTCTTTTGTGTTTTCTTCATCAAAGATTTTCATACCATAACCCTTTGCATAAACACCATATTTTTCTGACAATTCCTTTGCTGTTTTTTCTGCATTTTCCGCATTTCGGCTACCGAGAAAGAGATTATACCCCTCTTTTGCAAATTTCTCAGCTATTCCAAGCCCTGTATTAACCGTTGCTCCTGTTATAAACACCGATTTCTCCATATTTTTCACTCCTCGTATAATATCTTTATAGATATATTTTTATATTCAAAATATCAATCGTTTTGGTAAACCTATGATATAATTGACTTGGTGTCAATCAGGTAATAGTTCTTTGT
>ERZ791926.1407-NODE-1407-length-12157-cov-2.129896_pt1 | contig 12157 bp, 10 predicted proteins | sample MGYA00510131_ERZ791926 | MGnify/ENA primary metagenome ERZ791926 (study PRJEB30046, sample SAMN00792052) | human gut metagenome | study: EMG produced TPA metagenomics assembly of the A metagenome-wide association study of gut microbiota in type 2...
GAATGAGTATAAACATAATTACTAAAAAACAATGTACCTACATAAAAAAAGTGTACAAAATAGTAAAAATTACACACTTATTGAAAATCAGGAAAAATGATAATATAAATGCATAAAGAAAAACGTTCCGGAACAACAAGAGAAAAATAATGGGAGGATTAAGAATGAAAAAGAGAGTATTAGCTGTATTGTTATCTGCTTTTATGGTAACGGGTATGGTAGCAGGATGCGGATCTTCAGGATCTGACAAATCAAGTGATTCGAGTGATACAAAAAGTGAGAGCTCAGCAGATCTTTCAGATGTAGATTTCTCAGGGGAAGATCCACAGCTTACAAAGAAAATTAAGATTTTAACAATTTGGGCAGAGGATAATGATAACGGAATTCTGTTAAATAAAATCTGTGAGGATTATCAGAAAAACGTGAATCCAAACTTTGACTGGGAATATGAGATGGTTTCATCTGATAACTTACAGCAGAAGATTGCTACATTAGCTGCATCAGATGATCTTCCAGATCTGTTCGCATACGAAGCAGGAGCACCTCTTACAACGTTGATCGATTCAGACAAAGTGGTAAATGTTTCTGAAGCATTGGATCAGATCGGTGAGACAGATAAGCTCAATGAAGGAGCAGCAGAACTTTTGAAAGGTCTTTCAGGAACGGACGATTTGTATGACCTTCCATTAGGACTGAATGTAGAGGGATTCTGGTACAATAAAGAATTATTCGAAAAAGCAGGATGTGAAGTTCCTACAACATGGGATGAGTTCGAAGAAGTACTGGAAAAATTGGATGCTGCAGGTATCCAGCCACTGACAACAGGTGGATCTGATAAATGGCCTGCAACAAGACTTGTCAATGCATATGCTGTCAGAACAATGGGAAATGATGTTATGACAAAAGCAGCAAATGGTGACATTGATTACACAGATAAAGGTCTTGTAGAAGCAGCTGATAAAGTTGCTGAATGGGCTGACAAAGGATACTTTGGACAGGGTGTTACAACTGTAGATGCAAATACAGCAGGTTCTATGCTGATGAGCGGAAAAGCAGCAATTTTCTATAATGGTTCATGGTTTACACAGAATCTGACAGATGACAGCCAGAATCCAGCAGGTCAGGATGGAATCGGCTTCTTCAACATTCCGGTAGCAGACGAATCAGTAAGCTCTGCAACATCTTACTCAATGAACTGTGGTAACATTCTTGCATTAGATAAAGGCAAATATGATGAAGCAACAGCTTGGTTTTTGAAATATTTCTGTGAGAATATGGGTGACCTTGCTATGAATGAACTTTCAACAGTAAAAGGTTATACATACTCTGTACAGCCAGAAGATATGAATCCATATACACAGCTTGTTTTGGATGAAATCGATAAAGCTTCTGAAGGATTCGCATGGTGGGAAGCTAAGATGCCAAGTGAAACCTCAAAAGTTGCTCAGGAAAACATTCAGCCATTATTAAATGGTGAAATGACAGGAAAAGAATATATGCAGTCCATCCAGGATGTATATGATCTGAATCAGTAAGATTTGATTTAGAATGAAGCGGGGAGGAGTGTTTGAGGTGTCAGCCTCCGAGACACTCCTCCCTTTTTTACACCAAAAAGCACCCGGAAGGGGCACAGGAAGAGAGGATGTAGGCAATATGAATAAAGTATTGGGCAATAAAAAGGCAATTGCACTTTTTGTAGCTCCTGCACTGGTTTTGTATACAGCATTGGTAATAGTTCCGGTCATCTGGTCGCTCTACTATTCGTTGTTTTCAGGCAGTCCGGGGCTTCAGTGGGAGTTTGTTGGATTTGATAATTATTTAAAATTGTTCCACGACAAAAACTTTTTGAATGCATTAAAAGTAAACTTCAAGTATATAGCAGTTGTAATGATCGGTCAGGTTGGACTTGGTCTGATGCTGGCATTGATGTTTAAATTCTGGTTGAAACGTTGCAAGGCATTTGTTCGTACACTGGTATTTTTCCCGGTAGTACTTCCAACTGTTGCGGTTGGTCAGTTGTTTGCAAAGATTTATGAAATCCAGCCAAACTATGGACTGTTAAACAGTTTCTTAAGTGCGATCGGACTGGAAAAACTGGTTCAGCCTTGGATCGGACAGGCAAGTACAGCACTTTGGGCATTGTGTATCATGGATATCTGGGTTGCAATGGGATTCTATTCTGTAATCTTTTACGGAGCACTGCTGGATATACCGGATGACATTCTGGAAGCAGCAAGAATTGATGGAGCGTCAAGCTTTAAATTGTTTAGACATGTATTGCTTCCGTTGCTTCGTCCAATGGTAATTACATGTCTGGTATTTAGTTTTTCAGGTACTGTAAAGATGTTTGAATCTTCTATGGCATTGACAAATGGAGGACCTGGTACGGCCACAAAATCATTATCAATGTACATGTACGATGTTTCATTTACTTATAATAAGGTTGGTTATGGTAGCGTTGTTGCGATTGTTATATTCTTGATCTGTATCTGTGGATCTATGATTATCAACCGGTTTGATGTAAAAGAGGATTAAGGGGGCAATAAGATGAAAAAAGCAAAATCAGGAATTCGTGGGATCATCATTTTTCTCATCTGTGTCATTGAAATTTATCCATTGTTCTGGATGCTGACAGCATCTATGAAACAACAGTCTGAGTGGAGTGAAAAACCGGCATATGCATTAAACAAAGGATTCTATCTTCAGAATTATATCGATGCATGGACCAGAGGTCATATGGCAACTTACTTTAAGAACAGTTTGATCACCACAGTAGTGTCATTGATTTTCATTGTAATCTTTTCTGTAACAGTAGGATTTGCAGTAACAAAAATGCAGTGGAAATTAAGAAATGCAGTTGCAAAATATTTTACACTTGGAATTATGATTCCGGTTGCTGTAGCGTTAATTCCATTGTTCCAGATTTACAGTAAAACAAATCTGTTAAATACAAGAACATGTTTGATATTGACCTACATAGCATTTGGATTGTCACTATCCATCTATCTGGTGCAAGGGTCTCTCCGCTCATTCTCAGATGAGATCATGGAAGCAGCAGTAATCGATGGTTGCGGTATTTATCGTATGATGTGGTACATTGTAGTTCCACTTATGAAAAATGCGATCGTTACAGTATTGGTATTGCAGTTCTTCTTCAAATGGAATGACCTGCTGTTCTCAATGACATTTATCAGTGATTCCTCACTGAAGACAGTACAGACAGGACTGTTGTACTTCTCAGATGAGTTTGGATCAAAGAACTGGGGTGCAATTTTTGCATCTGTATCAATGAGTGTATTCCCAATGTTGATCTTATATACAGCATTGAATAAGAAGGTTATGGAAGGTATGACAGCAGGTGCTGTAAAAGGTTGATTATGGAAAAACAGTATGATGATAAAACAATACAGCAGTATTATCATGAGCTGAAAGATTTTGTTATGGCACATACAGAAGATGTCATGAAAAATCCAAGGGCGTTTATACGATATCCATTTATTGATCCGGGATCTGTATATGATGGAAATGTATGGGACTGGGATACATTCTGGTCAGTATATGGTTTCCTGAATCTGGCAGATGAGTACGAGGATCCTTCTGTGAAAGAAAGGCTTGTGGAGCACGCCAAAGGAAATGTCTACAATTTCTTTGATCATCAGTTGGAAGACGGTTATATTCCAATGATGATCGAGGTTGCAGACTGGCCGGAACCATACTTGAACATGAAGCACAAAGAAGGTGTAATGATGAACATGCATAAACCTTTTTTGTGTAGACAAATTTGTCTGATAAGCGAGTATATTCAGGATTATAGTTGGGTAGAAACGTATTTAGATAATATTGAAAAATATTTTTCCTGCTATGACAAGAACTATTATTTTGAACATTGCGGATTGTATGTCTGGTGTGACGATATCATGATCGGAATGGACAATGATCCGGCAACGTTTGGCCGACCAAAATTCTCGACTGCAAATATATTCCTGAACAGTTTTATGTGTCTGGAATTAGAGGCAGCAGCGGTAATATTTGAAAAGTTTGGAAAACAGGAAAGAGCTTCCTATTATCGCGATAAAAAAGCGTGCCTTGAAAAAGCGATCCAGGAAGAATGTTGGGATAAAAGAGACAAGTTTTTCTACTCCGTTGATGTAGATATCAAAACAAGAAAATTTGAATGGTTCCATCAGGGACTCGGGGTATTCTGGAAAACACTTCCAATCAAGATTCGGGTATGGTCCGGGTTTATCCCGATGTATGCAGGAATCGCGACAAAAGAACAGGCAGAAGAAATGGTAAAACATATCTTTGATAAGGATACATTTGATTCAGATTACGGATTGACAACATTAGCGAAAGATGAAAAAATGTTTGATCTGTCTGTCACAAACAATCCGTCTAACTGGCTTGGTCCGATCTGGGGCGTTGCAAATTATGTTGTATTCAGAGGATTACTGAATTATGGATTTCGTAAAGAAGCTGAGCTGATGTATAAAAGAACGATAACATTGCTTGGAACAGATTTGGAAAAGACTGGAAGTATCCATGAATATTATAATCCATTTAATGGAGAACCGATCATGAATGGCGGATTTATCAATTGGAACGTGCTTGCATTGAATATGGAAGCCGAATTGAACGGAAAAGAGCCTATGCTCAAATAAGAAACACTTTAAAGGTTGCTAACTAAATAACATAAATGATTCCTCAAAAAAGGTCGCTACATCTTTTCGAAATAGAAAGGTGTGGCGGCCTTTTGCTTGAAAAGATAACCTATTTGATTTCAATGTTTCTTTATGGAATAAAAGGCGCTAAAATATTCTAAAAATGAATTTCTTACAAATCCGTACTTCGTCTCTCCACCAATGCCGTTCCAACTTCGATCTTTACCGGATTGGCATTTGGTGACTTCAACAATTCTACAAGTCTTGCCGCCGCCATTTCTCCCATGTAAAGTTTCGGTACATTTATCGTAGTAAGTGCCGGTTCAAAGACTTTGCTGAATGGAAGATTATCAAATCCGGCAATGGCAATATCCTGAGGAATTCGGTAGCCAGCTTCTTTCAGTGCTTTCATAGCTCCCATGGCAATCAAGTCATTATCTGCAAAATAGCATGGAGCCAGTTCTTCTCCCTTTTCAATAATTTCTTTCATATCTGCATAAGCACCATCCATGGAAGGTGTCAGGCGGTGAACAATGCTTTTGGCAGAGGACATGCCATGTGCCCGTACTGCTTTAAAAAAGCCGGAATTGCGTTCAACAAAATTTCCGATATCATAGGAGGAACGTAAATATCCAGGCTGCTTTTTTGTTTTACGGATTAAGTGCGAGGCAGCGAGATAAGCTCCCTGTACATTGTTGATCAGTACACAGTCACAGGATACGGTCTCAAAGTAGCTGTCTACGAGAACAAATGGAAGTGGAATTTTTTGAAATGGCTTCAAATCTTCCGGGCGCATCTCTGTTCCAAGAACGATCATTCCGATACAGTCGGAATACTGAATTTCTTCCAATTGACGTTCCACCATATCGTCATCCTCGTATATATAACTGATCTTTAATTTATAATCTGCTTTCTTACAACCGAGGGCAATTCCTTCGGATAATTCAGAGAAGAATGGAGAATCCCCCACGACAGCACCATGTTTTCGATAAATAACAAAATAAATGGTTCCTTTTATATTGTGCTTTTCGGCAAATTTTGAGAAATCATATCCATAGCGGTCAGCCGTTTCTATGACCAGTTTCCGGGTAGCAGTACTGACTCCTGGTTTGTTATTGAGCGCCATAGAAACTGCGGCAGGGGACAGATTCAGAATTTTTGCCAGTTCTTTCGATGTGATTGACATAACGTATCTCTCCTGTTTATTAATAGAATTCTTTGTACCTGTTAGAAACAATGCTATTGTTCACACTACGTGTGCCAGAAACGATTACATTTCCTATAATGAACTGAATTATCTTATGAATCCATTATGAATGACTGCTGAAGAAATAACAATAGTTAAGTTGAAAATTAAGTAAAACTTACTAAATTCTGTACTGTAATTAAGTAATACAGGAGCTATACTGAGGTCATAAAACAAGAGAGATACACACTTGGTACGCAACAGGAAAAGATGTACAAAAGCAAGTGTAATAACAAAGAGGAGGTCATTGTAATGGCAAATGTAAAATTAGGATTTGTACCTACAAGAAGAAGTATTTTCAGTGCACCGGATGCGATCAAATATCGTGGATTAACAGCAGACAGATTTAGAGAACTAGGGATTGATTTTGTAGATATTACAGATATCAATGAAGAAGGTCTTCTCTATGATGATCAGGATGTAGATAAAATTGTTGAGAAATTTAAAGCAGAGGGTGTAGAGGGAATTATGCTTGCACACTGTAACTTCGGTACAGAGTATGTCTGTGCAAGACTTGCCAAGAAACTTGGATTGCCGGTACTGCTTTGGGGACCATTAGATGAGAGACCAGAGCCAGACGGAGTAAGACTTCGTGATACACAGTGCGGACTGTTTGCAACAGGTAAAGTGCTCAGAAGATTCCAGGTACCATTTACATATTTGACAAACTGTCGTTTGAATGACCCTGTATTTGAGCGCGGGGTAAGAGATTTCCTTGCAGTCTGTAATGTAGTAAAAACATTTAGAAATATCAGAATCCTCCAGATTTCCACACGTCCGTTTGATTTCTGGACAACAATGTGTAATGAAGGAGAATTACTGGAAAAATTCAATATTCAGCTTGCGCCGGTTCCAATGACAGAACTTACAGAAGAAGTAAAAGCTGCGAAAAAAGACAAAGAAAAGATGGATGCGACACTTGCCTACATTCATGAAAATATGGAAATCCAGATTAAAGATAATGAAGTGGAAAATGTAGCTGCACTTGCTGTTGCAATGAAAACATTGGTAAAGAAATATGGATGTCAGGCAGCAGCAATCCAGTGTTGGAATGCGCTTCAGACAGAACTTGGAATTATGCCATGTGCAGCAAATGCAATCTTAAATGACGAAGGAATTCCTGTTGTGTGTGAGACAGATATTCATGGCGCAATCACAGCACTTATGGTAGAGGCTGCAGGTATGGACGAGACAAGAGGATTCTTTGCAGACTGGACGATCCGTCACCCTGATATTGAAAACGGAGAACTGCTTCAGCACTGTGGACCATGGCCGGTATCCGTTGCAAAAGAAAAAGCAAAACTGACCTATCCATTAGCATTTGATCATCCGGGAAGCCTGACAGCAGAGGCAAAACATGGAGATGTTACACTGTGTAGATTTGATGGAGACAACGGAGAATATTCACTCCTTCTTGGACGTGCAAAAGGTGTAGATGGACCGAAATGTATGGGAACTTATCTCTGGGTTGAAGTTGAGAATATCAAACGTCTGGAAGCTAAGATCGTAGAAGGACCATACATTCACCACTGTGTAGGTATCCACAAAGATGTAGTGCCGGTGCTTTATGAAGCATGTAAATACATCGGTGTAAAACCAGATCTGTATGATCCAATAGAGGAAGAAGTAAAAGCTTACTTAAGAGGAGAATGAAAATAACAACATTTTTAAGAAAGGTGAATGATTATGAATTTAAAATTACTTGCATATAAGCTTCGTAAAGATACTGTAGATTTGATCTGTGCCGGAAAAGCAGGACATATCGGAGGAGACATGAGTGTGATGGAGGTTCTTGTAGAGCTGTATTTCCATCAGATGAATATCAGTCCGGAAAATATGGACGATCCAGATCGTGATCTGTTTGTTCTCAGCAAAGGACATTCTGTAGAGGCATACTATTCTGTTCTTGCAGAAAAAGGATTTATCCCAAAAGAAGAGTTGCATAGAGAATTCAGTAAATTTGGTTCAAAATACATCGGACATCCAAACAACAAATTGCCTGGTATTGAGATGAATTCAGGTTCTCTTGGACATGGGCTTCCGGTTTGTGTTGGTATGGCGAAGGCAGGAAAGATGGATAACAGAGATTATCGTGTCTATACAGTTATGGGCGATGGAGAGCTGGCAGAAGGATCTGTATGGGAAGGTGCAATGGCAGCAAGCCATTACAAATTGGATAATTTATGTGCTGTAGTGGACCGAAACCGTCTGCAGATTTCAGGAAATACAGAAGATGTGATGCACCACGATGACCTTCATGAGAGATTTAAGAGTTTTGGATGGCATGTGATTGATGTGGCAGATGGTAATGATATCGACCAATTGGAAGCTGCATTTAACGAAGCCAAAACAGTGAAAGGAAAACCAACTGTATTGATTGCAAATACAGTTAAAGGAAAAGGTTCAAAAGTGATGGAAGATAAGGCAAACTGGCATCACAAAGTTCCGACAGAGGAAGAATATGCTCAGATTATGGCAGATTTCAAAAAAGCAGAGGAGGTACTTCAGTAATGGGAAAAATTGCAAATAAACAGATGATATGTGAAGTATTGATGGAAGCGGCAAAGACAGATAAAAATATCGTGGCACTTTGCAGTGATTCAAGAGGAAGCGGTTCTTTTACACCATTTGCAGATACATACCCGGAGCAGTTTGTTGAGACAGGCATTGCAGAACAGAACCTTGTAAGCATTTCCGCAGGGCTTGCAAAATGTGGTAAAAAAGCGTACGCAGTTTCTCCGGCATGTTTCTTATCTACAAGAAGTTACGAGCAGTGCAAAGTAGATGTAGCTTATTCAAATACAAATGTAAAATTAATCGGTATCAGCGGAGGTGTCAGCTATGGTGCACTCGGAATGAGTCACCATTCTGCACAGGATATTGCAGCTATGAGTGCAATCCCAAATATGAGAGTATATCTGCCAAGCGATCATCTTCAGACAAAAGAACTTATGAAGGCATTATTAAAAGATGAAAAACCTGCTTATATTCGCACAGGAAGAAATGCAGTAGATCCGATTTATGAAGAAGGAAATGTTCCATTTGAAATGGATAAAGCAACTGTTGTAACAAAAGGTGAGGATGTTTTGATCGTTGCCTGTGGAGAAATGGTAAAACCCGCAAAAGATGCAGCAGAGCTTTTGAAAGCAGAAGGAATCACAGCAACCGTTCTTGATATGTATTGTGTAAAACCGCTGGATAAAGAAGCAATCGTAAGAGAAGCTGTAAATGTAAAAGCAGTTGTTACGGTGGAAGAACATGCTCCGTTTGGCGGACTCGGTTCTATGGTCGCACAGGTCGTTGGAAGTGAGTGTCCGAAAAAAGTGGTAAATATGTCATTGCCGGATGCACCGGTTATCACAGGAACTTCACAGGAAGTGTTCGATTACTATAAATTGAATGCAGAAGGAATCGCCGAACAAGTGAAAGAAATTCTGTAGGTAACCACTGGGGACGGAGTTAATGGCTCTTTATCTGCCCCCAGTGGATTAGAGCCAGCGGGGACAGATAAAGAGCCATTAACTCCGTCCCCGTTTGAAAGGATATGAAAATGGAAGAGAAATATATTATCAGTATCGACCAGAGTACACAGGGAACAAAAGCACTTCTATTTGATGCAGAAGGACATTTGCTTCGAAGAACAGATGTGCCACATCGTCAGATTGTAAACGAAAAAGGATGGGTTTCACACGACCCGGAAGAGATTTACAGAAATACCATTCGGGTTGTAAAAGATCTTGTAGAAGAGTCCGGAATTGACCGTTCACTTGTTCAGGGAATAGGAATCAGTAATCAAAGAGAGACAACATTAATCTGGGACAAAGAAACAAATAAACCAATCGCAGATGCAATTGTATGGCAATGCTCCAGAGCAACGGGGATTTGTGAACGTCCAGAAATAAAAAATGCGGCAGAAATGATTCGCGAGAAAACAGGACTTCCCCTATCACCTTATTTCCCGGCAGCAAAAATGGCATGGCTGTTGGAAAACTTCCAGTGGGAAGAGAGCCAAAGGGGTCAGGAACCAGTGGCTTTAAAGAGCAAAAAGTGTCAGGAACTAATGGCTCAACATCAACTTTGTTTTGGAACAATTGATACATGGCTTGTATATCGTTTGACAAAAGGCCATGATTATAAAACAGATTATTCTAATGCGTCAAGAACACAGTTATTCAATATCTTCACCTTAAAATGGGATGAAGAAATATGTAAATTGTTTGGGATTTGTCCTGAAGATTTACCGCAAGTATGTGATTCGGACAGTGAATTTGGGTGGACAGATTTTGAAGGACTTTTTGAAAAACCTATTCCAATTCATGCGGTATTGGGAGATTCTCACGGGGCATTATTTGGTCAGGGGTGTCTTAGGCAAGGAGACATCAAAGCGACTTATGGCACGGGATCTTCTATTATGATGAATATAGGAGAAGTACCGGTTGTTAGTACACATGGTGTTGTCACATCGCTTGCATGGGGAATGGATGGAAAAGTAAATTATGTTCTTGAAGGAAATATAAATTATACCGGAGCGGTTATTTCATGGTTAAAAGACGATGTCAGACTGATTGATTCGCCGGCAGAGACGGAAAGCTTGTGCAGAGAAGCAATTTCCGATGATGAACTTTATTTTGTGCCTGCGTTTACAGGTCTGGGAGCACCACACTGGAAGAGTAATGCAAAAGCATCACTATCTGGAATTACTAGAACAACCGGAAAAGCCGAGATTGTTCGTGCAGGAATTGAGTGTATCGCTTATCAGATCACAGATGTTGTGAGAGCAATGGAGGCAGATGCAGGAGTAAAAGTGAAAGAACTTCGCGTGGATGGAGGACCAACAAAGAATGGTTATCTGATGCAATTTCAAAGTGATATCCTTGGAGGAAATGTCTTAGTACCGGATGCGGAAGAACTTTCCGGAATCGGAGTGGCATATGCAGCAGGTATCGCAATGGGAATCTATGCGATGGATTTGTTTAAACTTATGAAGAGAAAGACATATTCAAAAGAAATGGATGAGAATATGAGAGAGAAGAAGTATAAAGGATGGACGAAGACGGTTCAGGGGCTGGAGTAGGAATAAAACGAAATAATAGTAAATGAGAGATTATATTTTCATAGATAAAAGGCTTCGTGTTATGCGGAGCCTTTTAAAATTATTTGTGCTTATGTGCAGTAAAGTGTTTTATATTATGAAGTTCCTCTTAAAATATCGCAAATACGCAAATGCGAAATGTAACAAAGAAATGCTTTAAAATACTCTGAATTTTGATATAATTAGGACAGATTTTGTTCTGTTTATGTTGGAGAAGGGAAGTACATAAAAGTGAATGCGATAGTGATAGGAATTTGTGATGACCAGAAAAGTGCAGTTCATCAGTTAGAAAATATAGTAGAACAATGCTGTTTGCAAAAGAAAAGAGAATTTCAAATTCTTTCTTTTTTGGATGGAAAAAGTGCAATACAAAAAATGCAGCAGTTAGACATATTGTTTTTGGATATTGAGATGCCGCATATGGATGGAATTGAAGTGGGAAGACAGTTTTTTGAAAAGAATAAAGACTGTAAAATCATTATGGCAACAGGTCGTGAAGACAGATTTAAGGAGTCTTTCAAAATTAACGCATTTCGTTTTGCAAGTAAGCCGTATCAGAGAGAAGAAATTGAAGAGGCACTTGAGAGTTGCTTTAAGATATTTACAGCCAGAAGCGTGGTTCAATTATATGAAAATAGAATGATGCATGAGGTTCGCCAGAAAGACATTATATATATTGAAGCTTATGATGGGTACGTAGAAGTAAAAGTGGGAAGTAAAACTATGCGGAAAGATTGTTCACTTTTGCAGATGGAAGATATTTTGAATTCAGATATATTTTTTAAGATAAGTAAGAGCCGTATTGTGAATTTAATGAAAATTGATTTTTATAAAAAAGGCAAGATAAGTATAGAGGGAAAAGATATTTTAGTTGCGAGGAGAAGACGTAGGGATTTTGAATTAGCATTTCAAAAATATGATCTTGAATTTAGGGGGTAGTATTTGGAAATGGCAATTTTATATCTATTGGATTTCACAAGATATGCTCTGGGAATAAGAACTTTGTTCAAAAAAAAGCTGCGGAGATTATGGGTTCCCATAATAATGGAATTAGTCTGTCTTATCGTAATGTATATTTGTGAAGACAATAATAAATTATTAGATGAAATTTTGATAAGCATATATTTTCTTTCAGTTTTATCTGTTTTCATAATGATA
>ERZ791926.1427-NODE-1427-length-12060-cov-3.302041_pt1 | contig 12060 bp, 9 predicted proteins | sample MGYA00510131_ERZ791926 | MGnify/ENA primary metagenome ERZ791926 (study PRJEB30046, sample SAMN00792052) | human gut metagenome | study: EMG produced TPA metagenomics assembly of the A metagenome-wide association study of gut microbiota in type 2...
TTCCATTGTATCGTTATTCGGAATGGTCTGCAAGGTATTTTTCGTATAATTCAAAGATTTCACAGTTTTGGTCATTGCTGTCCTCCTTTTGTCAGGTGCATATTCATTTCGTGAATCAGCCGATCAACGATTTCATGGATTCCAACTTTTTCTGTGCGTTCTCTTTGCGAAGACTTGCCCCGATGCAGGAAATTGGAACGCACATTTCCAGAATACGGTCATAAATGCGGGCGTGAGCGGTATCCTGTGGGTGACGTATCTCATCCAGCGTCAGGTTGGTGGTGACGATCAACGGTTTTTGGCTGCGGTATCTGCTGTCCACGATGTTGTAGACCTGTTCCAGCGCATACTCTGTACCACGTTCCATCCCGAAATCGTCAATGATGAGCAGTGGATAGCGGCAGAGCTTGTCCACAATATCATTCCGCCCGGAAAAGCCGTTGTTCAGCTCATTCATGATGCGGGCAAAGTTCGTCATACGCACAGGCACTTCCTGTTCCATTAGAGCGTTTGCAATGCACCCGGCAAGGAAACTCTTGCCGGTGCCCACACCGCCCCAGAGAAGAAGCCCAAGGTTTTCTGAGCGCATGGTCTGCCATTGCTCCACATAGCGGTGTGCGTAATGCATTTGAGGGGCACGACCATCGTCGTTTTCAAAGTTCCAGTCGAGCATTGCCGTATCCGAGAAGCCTCCTGCTTTCAACCGTCGGACAAGTTCGCTGTGCGTTTGCTGACGAATAGCGACTTCCTGTTGCTCTCGCTCCATCTTACGACACCGGCAATCTACGGGATGCCTGTTCTTTCCCATCAGGACAAGGTTCTTTGCAAAGAACGCTTCTTTTGGGGTATGACACTTTCCACAATGAAGCAGGCCATCTTTGCCATAATAGTCCCTGTTCTATTTGGAAACTGCGGGAATGACCGATTCTAAAACGGTCTTGCCGTTTGTCATAAGCTTTCTCCTTCCCGAAATTCATACAGTGGAACATTTTTTTGTTCTGTAGAGTGGTTAAAACTCAGTTTGTTCTTATTCAGGTAGTTAGGTGGGCATTTTTGCACAATCATATTGGTCATTTTTGCATGGTCGGGTGAGTCAGAAATGCGCAGAGTGACAGAGCGGTTTTGCGCTGTATGCGGAATCTTGAGAAAAATCCGGCTGGGTTTTGAAAAACCGCTGCGGGTTCGCTCAATAAGGCCGGCATCCGTTAGTTCTGTAAGAGAACGCGTTATACTGGAGAAGCTGCACCCAAGGGTTTGTGCCAGCTTTGGAATCGGATAGACCACATAAATCCGGCCCTGTTCATCGGTCCAGTTGTTTTTTCGGGAAAGTGTTGCCCGGTCGAGCAGAAGTGCGTACAGCAGCTTCGCTGTATGGCTTAATTGGGCGTCCAGCAAAAACTTTGGAAATGGCAGATACCGGGGTAGCGGAGTACAAACGGTCAAATCATCAAACAAGCCAATCACCCTCCCTGTCTCTGTGATTCCAGCATTTTCAAGTGCTTCGAGCGGATAAATTCCAGATAGCGCTGCAGATTGTCAGAATACTTTTCAATTTGCTTCCAGTTTTCCGGCCCTGTCAGAAGATCTGGGTACTCTCGAAACGTGAGTTCCCAATTCTCGATAAAGGCGTCATAAGCACCTTCAATCGCAGCGATGTGGATGGAATGATCCGCAGATGCTTCAACAGATTTTTTCAGGGCTTTTTGATCACTTTCGGTCAGTGCCCTTTTGTGCCCTTGTACTTTTTTTGAAATGCCGATCAGAAATCGACTTCCGTCATCATCAAAAGATTCGACCTTCACGGAAGGGCTTTTTGTAGAGGAAACAAGCTGCTTATCTCGCTCACTTTTCGGTTTGCGAAGTTCTGCAACGATTTCCGACCGCTGTTCCTTCGGAGCCTTAGCGATGGCACAGATCTCACGGTCAGCAGCTTTGATTTTCCCGTTTAGAATTTCCTCCCGGGCACCGGGTGCTGCTTCATCGGCAGCCTCCACGCCGTTCATGTACTTTTCGGCCCGCTGCACATAACCCTCGCTGGTGCCGGTCTCGTTTGCAATCCTCTGCCGGGTAATATGGCTGCCGGATTTATTTTGGCAGGAATCATTTTGATCCGTGGCATCTTTCTTAGTAGATGTGTACTGATTGCCGCGGTTTTGCGAGATCTACTTTTCCGCTTCGTATCGCTTTCCGATCAGATACTTTCTGCGCTCCGGTGTCAGGTTGCGCGATGGAATCGCTGAATAGCACAAAGGTATGTTGGAGTCCAGATGTAAAGAAAAAACGGCAAAGTTCGCAATAGAACCTTACCGTTTCTGGGAATGCTGCACAGCAGCACCGTATTATTTGTTTTGGTTTATTATTTCATAACTGCGTTCAGCAATGTCTGATAGTCACTCACCACATCGTACACCACGTTTTCATCGTTCAGTGCCTTGAAATGTGCACGGGCACAATCAATTTTAGCCTGTTCTACCGGGGTGATGTGATTGAGCTTCATGGAATCCAGTGTGCCTTTGGTTTCAGCAACAAAGTAGATGTGCTTGACTGTGCCCTCATAGAACGCAATCGCCCAGTCGGGATTGTATTTTCCAACAGGTGTGGAAATATAGAACCCATCCGGCAGCTTTACATAGATTGCCACATCACGGTTCGTATCGAGGTCGGCGGCAAAATCACGCTCGTTGCTTGAATCGTAAATCAAATGGTCATACAGATGCCGCTGTACTTTCATGACGTTCATACCGAGTTTTCCCTTCAAGGTCGGCTCAGTGAAAATGTCTGTATCGTAATGCTCATCCAGAATATTGTAAGTGATATGCTGGATGATGGCTGTTGCCTTTTCGTCATTGATAAGGGCAGCTGCTTTCAGAATGAACTCTTCCGGGTTGTCCTTGAACTGATCGAACACCGCTTTTTCAATGCCGACCAGAATCTGTACAATCGCCTTGCGGGTCAGCTTGGTTTCAGCCACCAGCTTGCCAATCAGGTCATACTTGACGCTCTGACTGGCGTGAATTTTGGTCTGTGGGTCATATTTATGCTGATCCGCTTTTGCGAAAGCAGAGCCATCTAACAGAGAATCCTTGGATTTGATCTCCGTCATTTCACCGGATTCTACTTTGAAGTAAATCTTCGATACGTTCAGATTGCGGTTGAGCGAGCGAATGGACTTTTGCACCAGTTCATCCGTGTCAAAATCCACCACATAAACCGATTTCGGGCTGATTTTGTTCCAAAGGGCCTTGAACTCCGGCATAGCCAGCTTGTCCGGGTCAATTTTTAATTCCACATTGTTGGAACGTGCATTTTCAGGCAGCATGACCTTATCGCTGTAAACAGAATCCAACAAATCAATGACCGATGCTGCACAGTCTGCAACTTCTTCTGCCACCTGCACCGCATGGTTTGCATGGTCGGCATAGTACTTGTCCGTCAGCGCACCATGGCGGTCCACATAGCCATTCTGGATCAGATCAAAATAGATGGCAGCGGCGGTGTCTGCATCCACAATCTGTTCGTTGCCGTTTGCGTCCGTAAGAACCTTGCCGACAAACAAGGTAGCATCCACCTTTCTGGGACGGTTCGCAACTGCTTCGGCCAGTTCGCTTTGCAGGCCTTTGGCGAAGCTGTCATAACTTTCGCTGGCAATGACAGTCAGGATATTGATGTTATGCACATCGTTGCCCAGAACATTCGCATCCATACGTTCACCGTTCTGGTTGACGCACAGACGCAGGCCGCGGCCAACCTCCTGCCGTTTGCGGACTTCACTGCTGCTCTGTTTCAGGGTGCAGATCTGGAACACGTTCGGGTTATCCCATCCTTCCCGGAGGGCAGAGTGTGAGAAGATAAAGCGCACGGGGGAACGCTTGGGGTCCCGGTCAAGAAGAAGCTCCTTGTTTTTCATAATCAGGTCATAGGCACTGATGTCATTGGAGGTTTTCTCCCGCTTGTCATCGCCTGCAACCTGATTGACAAAATGGCCTTTCTTGTCCACCGAAAAATAACCCGCATGGGTATCGTGCGCAGAGATTGCTTTCAGGTAGCGGATGTAGTCATCCTCGCCCAGCGAAAGCTGCATCTGGCCGACAATATCCTCGTACTCCTGCTCAAACATCTCTGCATAAATGCCGTTATAGGGCTGGCCTGCGGCATCGTAGCACTTGTACTTGTCCACCTCGTCAATAAAGAACAGGCTCAGCACTTTAATGCCCTTGTGGAACAGTTGACGTTCCCGCTCAAGATGCGAAAGGATCGTTTCCCGAATCTGAATGCGGCGCAGCTGATCCTCGTCCACTTTGCCGACCACATCTCCGGCAAACAATCGGACACCATTCAGAAATTCAATGTGGTTATCACGGCCATCAATCTCTTTCACCACATAACCATCCTTATATTCGTCCAGATTGCCGGAGTGGTCATAGAGGTTGAATTTCAGCCCAACGGTGCGCGTTACTTTGCGCAGGCCGGATTTTCCCTTGCAGTCGAACTGGATCGTTGCCGTAGGGTCTGCCTTGGAAAGATTGATGCTTTCCAGATAGACAAACCCATCCGTAGCGGTACTGCCGGATTCCGTAATGCCCTTAACCACGATTTTCTTGACCAGACGCTTATTATAGGCTTCCATTGCATCCAGCCGGTAGACCATGTTGTAGATGCTGTCTGCACGGTGGGTAGCCGAGTAGCGCAGGGTGATCATCGGGTTGAACTCTTTCATCCGCTCTTTGGTCTGCTTGCCCTCTACCGACTGCGGCTCATCAATAATCAGGATCGGGTTCGTCTTTGCAATAATGTCAATGGGCCGACGGGAACGGAACTCGTCCAGCTTCATATAAATACGGCGGGCATCTTTGCCTTTGGCATTGAACGCCTGCGAATTGATGATCATGACATTGATGGAACTATCCGAGGCAAAGCGGTCAATTTCTGTCAACTGTGCGGAGTTGTAGATAAAGAAGCGGATCTTCTTGCCGTACTCTTCTGCAAAGTGATCCTGTGTGACCTCAAACGATTTATACACGCCCTCACGGATGGCAACACTGGGCACGACCACGATAAACTTACTCCAGCCGTAATGCTTGTTCAGCTCATACATGGTCTTGATATAGGTATAGGTTTTGCCGACACCTGTTTCCATCTCAATCGTTAGGTTATAGTGTCCCTCCAACTGCTTGGATGGCTCAATCTGGTTGGTGCGCTGGATTTTTTGCAGGTGCTCCAGAATAATACTGTCGCTCAGCTCTGGTACAATATGTTCATTGCGCCAGCCTGTGAAGCTTGTTTCCATATCGGTCTGGTAAATGCCGCTGCCGTTGTCGATGCGGTAATTTGTGGTCAGGTAGGGCTGACCCGCAAAGACGTCCACCACGGCTTTTGCGGCATCTGCCTGAAATTTCTGGTGTTTGAATTGAAGTTTCATCTGCTGTTCTCCCTCAAATCACCTTGACATCGGTATCCGGCGCATACAGCTTGAAAATTTCAAACACGTTGATCTTTTCCGGGCTGCTGGCAAAGGAAGAATCCCGGAACACTGCACGGCGCGGCTTGCGCTTGGCGATTTCCTTGATAACATTTTCCGGCACATTGCTGTCAAAGCAGGCAATCAGGGCATCGGGAACATTCAGCGCAGCATCACCGGGTGCGTAGGTGTGGACGGTGCAGTTGTCGATTTTCTCAGACCGATACGGCATGGACAGTGGCAGTCCCCAATCCAGCAGACAGCCAAACAGCAAATCAAGGTCGGTGCGGTCCTCCTTGATGTTGCTTTCCAAATCTTCAAGGTTGGTCTGGGAGTATTCTTCGGCAGAATAATAGACGTCCTTCATATTGGTATCGTCCAGCTTGAAAACACGGAAGCCCACATCTGGATTCTTGCTGATATCCACCATTTCAATCGGCGGCTTTCCATCTCCCGCGTCAATCGTTTTTACAATTTTAGCAGTGGTATCATCGCCCGGCTTAGAGCCATCCATGCGGTTCAGAGGAACGCACTTCCAGCAATCATCTTCCTGCTTGATTTTTTCGCCAGCTCTGCGAATACGCTCTTTACCAATTTCGCAAATATTCTTATATCCCGCTTTATAAGCTTCACCATCTTCGTCACAAGGCTCCGGTAACTGTACCATGATAAACTTACGGTGGCCGCCATCTTTAGCGTTCAACTGCATAACAGCGTTTGCTGTCGTTGCTGAACCCGAGAAGAAATCAAGACAAATACAGTCTTTTGTATTTCTGTATGATGCCAATAACTTCTCAATCAATCGTGTCGGTTTTGGATAATCAAGTATTTTTTGAACGCCAAAGATAAGTCGCAATTCCTCGTCTGCATCTTCGTTTGAGCCCCATCCAGAACGGTTCAGATTATTCAAATCAATCGGTGCATTATACGATACATCTGAATCATCTCCAACACGCGGCAACCAATCTTTTAAGGTTTTATATCGTGTTTCATTAACAATTCTACGCAAATAAAGGTCTCTTGTAATATACAACTCTTTCTTCTTTGCGTACTGTGTCATTGCGCTTTGCGAATAACGCCAATTTCCTTCCAAAACCAAGTCTTGTGCCAACATACTGTTTTTTATAACTAAATCAGAATGAAGGACAATGCTCATGGTCGTATCACTTATTTCAGTTCCTTTAGGCAAAAAGAAATTTTTTTCTTTATATTTGCTGATAATGCCAGAAGGAATCGTTCGTAACTCTCGTTTATTAACTGCATTTATACAAGGATATGTTTCTGTGTTTGTCTTAATTTCGCCGATTAGGCCCTCAAAAGAATCGGCGTCTTTGCAATATACGACGATGTATTCTTTAACATTTGTGATAGAATTTGAAAGAAACGACCCCTTCTTTTTCTTTTCCCACACTAGTTCCGCAACAAAATTAGAAGCGCCAAATATTTCATCGCAAATTGATTTTAGTGCCGAGACCTCATTATCATCAATGGAAATAAAAATCACACCATCTTCTGAAAGAAAATTTCGGGATACCAGCAATCTGGCGTAAAGCATAGAGCACCAGTCCGAGTGAAAACGTGGGTTGGATCTTGTGTTTTCTTTAAAAAGTTTATTACCGTCATTATCTCGTAGCCCTATACCATCTTCATATTCAGAAGTCTCCATAGTAAAATCATCAGGATAAACAAAATTATCCGTTCCCGTATTATACGGAGGGTCAATGTAGATCATTTTGACCTTGCCCAGATAACTCTCCTGTAACAGCTTGAGCACTTCTAGATTGTCGCCCTCAATGTAGAGATTCTCGGTATCATCCCAGTTTTTACTTTCTTCCGGGCAGGGGCGCAGGGTCTTGCGGATGGGCTTGTTGGCTTCCACAATGGATGCTTTTTTGCCCACCCATGTAAACTCGTATGCTTCATCTCCGTCTACAACGTCCGGCGAGAGCATCTGCTTCAGCAGTTCAAAGTTGATACCGCGCTTGTAAACCTTGTGGTCGGGGGTGCTTTTCTCCTCGTCCAGCATTTCCGTGATGCAGTTTGGGAAAAGGGCGGCAATTTTATCAATGTTCTGGGCTGTCAGGTTGGGGGTCTGCATTTGTAGCTTATACATGCGTATTTTCCTCTTCGCTCTCTATATGTAGATATACATCACCATCTCTCAAATTATCTGGTGGTGGCTCTTTGCCGGAATATATTCTTGGTATTTCATCAACTTGTTTTTGGAGTTCCTTCAAATCCAACGTTGTTGCAGCTAAATTGTCCACTATATTTTTGAGCTCCTCTTGAGTTGTTTCCTTTGCGATTTTTATAACAGCGTAGGTATCAACGCCATTGTTCACAATGAGCGTTTCTGCTTGAGTTATTTTGCTATTTGTAATACACTTCGCAGCAATTTTATTAGCTTTAGAAAGATTCAAGCATCCAATAATACCAACAACAACACCCACTACCCCAACTATTAAACTCCAAATTCCAATCCAATCAGAAAAACTCATCCCAGTACCTCCATTTTATCTTACAGCTAAGTCGTTTTCCGCACTGTTTCTATCAGATGTTTTTGAAATTGCTTTCAAACTATTTGTAAATTCATCAAGAAGATATAGGACTTGTGCTTCATCAGGAGCCAAATCTAAAAAATTTACAATTTTATCTTTTAGTTCAAGCATACTTTGTCTACAATTAGCATCTCCATTGAGGACAGCACCCATTTTCTGAGTATCCACTGCACACCGATGGTACTTGGGATTTCCAAAAGCAAAATCTGGAGTATAGATGTTCGTGTAATCGCACTGGGCAACCCAAGCCGCACCCAATTCATTCATGCAGGCAGGGCTTTCCAAGTAATCATTAGACCAAAGTATAATCATAAAAATTTTGCGGTTTATATTTTTCCTAAGATAATTGAATATATTTTGATCTAGTGGAATTTTATGAAGTGGATGCGAGCTGTAAATCAGCCGTTCCTTCCTTACACCTAAGCCTGTCATGAATTTTTCCAGCGCATTACCATAATATATATCTGTCGTACAGTGACTTAAGAAAATAATGGGTTCCTTTGAATTGACCGTGTTGATTTTTTCGTATTCATTAACCGCTGTTTTAGGTGTAGCTTCTGCTTCAGAGACTTTTTGGATTGCTGAATGTATTAAATCAGCAATTCGTTGATGTTCATCCTTATGATAAACATACTCGTTATTGTAAATTTCTGCCAAATTCTTTTGATACCAGCCATCCATTTCCTCAAGGCAATAAAGTGTTCGCTCTTTATCATGCTCATTTAGTGCTTGCTTCAATGATGGCAAAAGCATGGTTGCATGCGTTTCGTCCGAATAGTTTGTAAGGGTGGTTTCAATTCCCGGAAATTCTATCAGCAATTGATCATAAATATTCATGATAATCCTCCCGTGTTTTTCAAATTCTTTTTTAATTGTTTCAGTTCCGCATTCATCTCCACCTGACGATTGAACTGCTTCTCTTTCCGAATCTTATTCTCCAACGCCGCAATCTGCTTTTGCAGTTTTTCACGTTCCGCAGAGCGTTGGATGTTCTCCGCAATGCTGTATGTGGCACTCCAGCTCTCACCCTGCAATTGGGCAATCTGCCGCACCAGTCCATCATAGACTGCATCCAGACTCAGGCCGCTTATCGTAAGGGACAATTCTGTTTCTGGCATCCAGTCTGTATGCAGATAACGGCTTACCTTGGCACTGCTGTTCGCAGATGTATCCTTACAGCCGATCCAAGCCTGCACCTTATTCTCATAAGAAAGAACAAACAGAATGTGATAGGGGATTTCACTGTCGATTTGGCGCAGAACAGCTTCATCCAGTTTTGGTTCGGTCAGACACAGCTCGAAAATCTCGATCTCTGTCACCCGCTCTCCGGCAGTGAGATTCAAGGTGGACACTGCCAGCTTGTTGCGCCAGTAGATACAGCGCAGCTGGTCTGCAAACAATCGTTTGACTGCCGCTGGAACGGCAGCGTTTTCATAGAACTTCTGTTTCGGAATCCGTTTGTTAAACTCCGTGGAGGGTGGAAAGCCCAGCATTAATCTCACCTCTTATTGTACCACAAGGAAGCAAATCAGTTCAAAGTCATCCAGCCCGGAAATCGAAGAAAGCAGGGCCGTCGTACCGCCCATCTTGAACAGACTGTCAATGTCGCTCTCTTCCTTTGCATCCAAAATGGAATTGATGGCCTCGCTCAGCAATTCAGAATAGGCAGACATATTCTTTCCATCGTCCGTGGCCTGATTGAACTGTTGGCAAAGGCTCTGGTCGGGTTCGGTTTTGCCTTTGCAGAGCAACCGCAGACGATCCAGCAGCTCTTTCGGAGAAAGATAATCGCAGACAGTCGAGCCATCCTGCCCAATATAAACCATGTAGAATGGATGCAGACGGTTTTGCTGATCCACATTGATCTCATTGTTGATGTTTTTCAGAACAAAGATCACACCCGGAGGTGCATCGGGCGTAGATGCAACAATTGCGTGCATCCCAAGCGGCGTATGCTCCACATCATCGTGTTTCTTCATATAGTCCAGCAAGTCCAGCCGGAACTCGTTCAATCCCAAGTCCATAATGGAAATGCCGCCCGACATTTCTTCCAGATCGACCACCTCGTTTTTCAGCCGTTTGAGCAGGTTAATGCTCATCAGGCGGCGGATTCCTTCTTCACGGCCTGCCTGCGTCAGTCCCTTTCCATGCTGGCTGGGGTCGATGTATTTGGAAATCCGAGAGGACAGAATAAAGCTGGTTGGTGTGTAAATGTGCAGCGTCAGCGAATCCAGTACATTATAGATCTGCTGATAGTTGATTGCATTATCAAGACTTGTCAGGCACGGTTGCACAGAGATCGGCTTCAACCGTTCCGGGAAAGTACCAACATCAGAAATATTATAGTATTTTTCGATATGTTGGCGAGAACGTGCAATCGTCACACTGTCCAGCACCTCAAAGAAATCGAAGTCCAGTGCCGCAAGCAGCGCATTTGTGGTACGCTCTGTGACAGGAAGCTTGCTCCATGTATTGAAAGCCTTTTGCGCCTGCCGGAAAATTTCATCAATCGGAGACGAAGTATTCAGCTTCTCATTGATTTTTCCGGCATCTCCCTCATAGGCAAGCGCAAGCTGGTTTTTCAAATCCACAAAACGATTATTTACGGGTGTTGCCGAAAGCATCAGCACCTTGGTGCGCACCCCAGAACGAATCACGCGATTCATCAATTTTGTGTAGCGGTTTTCTTTCTCATCAGTAGAGGTATTACTGCCATTGCGGAAATTGTGGCTTTCGTCAATCACAACAAGGTCAAAGTTCCCCCAGTTAAGTGCAGCAAGGTCAATACCGTTAGAGGTTCCGCCGGAACGGCTCAAATCTGTATGGTACAACACATCGTAACGGAAACGGTCTTCTACCAGTGGATTGTTGACATAGTTGCCTTTATAGATGTTCCAGTTTGCTGCCAACTTTTTGGGACAGAGTACCAAAACGGATTTGTTGCGATTTTCATAGTACTTGATTACAGCCAGTGCAGTGAACGTCTTGCCAAGGCCCACGCTGTCTGCAAGAATGCAGCCGTTATACTGTTCCAGCTTGTGGATAATGGCCAACGCTGCATCTCGCTGAAAATCATAGAGCATATTCCAGATTTTACTCTGCTTGAAGCCTGTAGCTTCATTTGGGAGATTATCTTCTGACACATCCTCCAAAAATTCACTGAAAATATTGTAGAGGGTGAAGAAATAGATAAAGTCCGGGCTGTTTTCTCGATAAGCTGTGCTGATGCTTTGCAATACAATGTCTGTAACATCCTGAAGTCGGGAAGAATCATTCCAGATTTCATCGAACAGCGACAAAAAGTAACGGCCGTTTTCAAAGGCTTCGGTTCGCTGAACAGGGTAGTATGCGTTGTTTCCGCGTTCACAACCAAGGTCGACCGTTGTAAACCCACTGATTGGCATATAGGAACTTTCACCAACCGTCATGAAACCGGGCATTTGCTCTCCACTGACATTGGAACGAAATTTTACTTTCCGTCGCACCCAGTCGGCACATTCTTTCGCCAGTGCTTTTTGAATGAGTTCATTCCGCAAGCGAACCTCAAATTCTGTGCCGTAAAGGCTCTTTTCGCGGGTCAATTTCGGAATATAGAACTCTCGCCGCTCTTTTGGCGTGTTTTCCTGCACAAAGGTCGGTGAAGTAAAAATAAAGCGAAGTTCCGCGATTTCTTCCAACTGTTTCTTTAATTCCTGATACGCATAAATGGAAAAACAGGCCGCAGCAATGGACACGCGACTCCCTTTCTGCATAGTATCCTGTAAATCTTCCCGAACAGTATGGTTGATATTATCCAGAATTTTCATAGAAGAGTCCCCGCAATCGACTGACTAAAGCGAAAATTAACTTTCAACGATAAGATACAATAATTCATTTTAATGATACTCTAATCAGGTTGGAAAATCAATCGTTGCTCAGGCAGAAAAAGCTCAGCAGGCACTAAACGGATAAAAAGTTTTGAATTTGGCCTTCAAATAAGGTATAATGAATTTACAAACGCTAAAGATTAAGAAGCGAGCAGGTGATACCATGCCTTTTCCCCTC
>ERZ791926.1431-NODE-1431-length-12015-cov-4.180686_pt1 | contig 12015 bp, 11 predicted proteins | sample MGYA00510131_ERZ791926 | MGnify/ENA primary metagenome ERZ791926 (study PRJEB30046, sample SAMN00792052) | human gut metagenome | study: EMG produced TPA metagenomics assembly of the A metagenome-wide association study of gut microbiota in type 2...
AGACCATTCAGGAGCTTAGTACAGCTACGTGGGAGTCCGAACGCGAGTGGGTTGCTGACACATGAGCTCTTTTTATAATATTCCACCAATAATTTCTGTCTTCAAACTAAAACTTGACAAATTATCTCAAAGGACTATAATATATTTTAAATAAATAAACTTCACCGAAATTCGTTGAAGAGAACAACGCTGTTTTTGAATCAAGTGTTTCAGAGAGTCTGCGGTTGGTGTGAGCAGATACATTTTCATGAACAGATATCATCTCTAAGATGCGGACTGAACATTACTTGACATTAATATTTTGAACCAGTAAGTCTCGCCGGAATCCTCCGTTATAAGGAAAGCGTATGATAGTACGTTAAGAGCTGTAATTTTATTGCAGAAATTGGGTGGTAACGCGGATTAGTTCGTCCCTTTTCAGGATTTTTCTGAGAAGGGGCTTTTTTATTGCATAGAAAATTTCGATGAAATAAAAAGTCCTCTGAGCAGGATTCTTTCTTGATTTATAGCGAAGGGCGGTGAGGAATATCAGGAGGTAACATAATATGAAACAACTACAAAAACTAAGCAAATTTTTATCAGACTACACATCTATCGTTGTCATCGCAATCGCAGTCATTACATTTTTCCTGCCATCGTTGATGGGGTGGGTGAATTTTCAATTATTCACGGATCCAGTAGCAAATAAATTCACGAGTCAGTCTATCATTATTGGTGTCATCATGTTCAGTATGGGATTGACACTGACAACAGAAGATTTCAAAATTCTTGCACAAAGACCATTTGATATCTGTATTGGTGCGATCGCTCAGTATCTGATCATGCCATTCCTGGCATTTGCAATTACAAAATTACTGAATCTGCCAGATGGAATCGCTCTTGGACTAATTCTTGTAGGATGCTGTCCTGGAGGAGTATCATCAAACATTATGTCCTATCTTTGCGGTGGAGATGTTGCATTTTCTGTTGGAATGACAACTGTATCTACAATCCTCTCTCCAGTGATGACACCACTGATGGTATCCTTTCTGGCAAGCGGAGCCAAGATCACAATTCATGGATTACCAATGTTTGTATCTATCATAGAAACGGTTATCGTACCAGTAGCGATCGGGTTTGCATTAAACTACGCATTAGGAAAAAATGAAGCATTCAAAGAAGTTCAGAAAGTCATGCCGGGTGTGGCAGTTCTTGGACTTGCATGTGTTGTTGGTGGAGTTATCTCATCACAGGGATCAAAATTCTTCCAGTCTGGAATCGTGATCTTTGTTGCAGTACTTTTACACAACGGTTTCGGATATTTCCTTGGATATTGTGCGGGAAAACTTACTGGAATGAACACAGCAAAGAAACGAACAATTTCTATCGAAGTTGGAATGCAGAATGCTGGATTAGCAACAAACCTTGCAACAACAACAGCCCAGTTCGCATCAACACCAGAATCAGCAATTATCTGTGCAGTATCTTGTGTATGGCATTCAATCTCTGGAACATTACTTGCAGGTATGTTTGCACAGTATGATAAGATAAAGAGTGGGCATAAAGAAACTGCTACAGCAAACAGAGGAAAACCCAAAAAAATTTTTTGAGTTTTGTTACAAAAAATGAACATTATTGATGAGTAAACCCAAAAATTAAATATTTAAGTTTTTTAGAAAAATGAACAATAAAAGGAGCAATCGCGTTGACAACGATTGCTCCTTTTATTGTTAGGCTTTAAGCCTGTTCAGCACAGTGGAGTTTCTCAGAAGAGAAACGGAACTTTGATGAACAAATAAATCACTGGCTAGGCCGGTGAGTCAGCATTGCTTAAGCTTACAGTAAAAAACCTCCAGTGATATAATTATGTTGGTTCGCCAACCACATAAAATCAAAGGAGGTTATCCAAATGGATATAAACAGTTTAGCACATACGAAATGGAATTGTAAGTATCATATTGTTTTTGCACCAAAATATAGAAGAAAAGTAGCGTATGGGAAGATGAAACAGGATATTGCGAATATTTTAAGTATGCTATGCAAAAGAAAAAGTGTAGAAATAGTAGAGGCAGAGATATGCCCAGACCATGTGCATATGCTTGTAAAGATACCACCAAGTTTAAGTGTTTCAAGTTTTGTAGGGTATTTGAAAGGAAAAAGTACACTTATGATCTTCGAACGCCATGCAAATTTAAAATACAAATATGGAAATCGCCATTTCTGGTGCAGAGGATATTACGTAGATACTGTAGGGAAAAATGCAAAGAAGATACAAGAATATATTCAAAATCAATTACAAAATGATTTAGAGTATGATCAGATGACACTAAAAGAATATATTGACCCGTTTACGGGTGAGCCAGTAAACCCAAATAAATTAAATAAGCCCCATAGGGCTTAATAAGTAAATGACGGTACAGTTGGCGAACCAAATTCGATGAGTCTTTAGACTTAGCGTCGGTAATAAGCCCTTATAGGGCTAGTACAAACCACCGGCTAAGCCGGTGGTTTTGATTATAATAATAGTAACACAATCGAACGTAAGTTTTGTTATTATGAGGTGGATCATGGATGATTTGAGGTTTGGTGTGTATGAACATAAATTGGTTTATGACACGGATAAAATTATAAAGCGTCAATTGATAGTACTGAAAGATGAGGATGGAAAGGTAGATTTGTTACGGTAGTTCTGGAAGAAATAGTACGCCAGAAGGATCAAGAGTTTGCAAGACATTTAAACATGCTACGCATGTGCAGATTAGATTGCCTTGATTATTTTAATTATGAGTCAGCGCAGAACCCGATTAAAAATGCGGTAAGTATATACACGACAAATGTGGAAGTTGATAAAGCGAACGAGATTGCTTTAAATAGTCTGGAAGGGAAGGAATATATTCTTAAGCCTGTAATACAAGGAATAACAGATGGAATTACTCCAGAGGATTATGGAATACCTTCAATTTTACGTCTCAAACCATTTGCTGAAATCATTATGACTTCGAATGATATGAATGGACGGTATGCTACAATTGAAAATTTTGGAGGTTTGATACATGGTTGGAATAGAGGTCCATTATACTATAATGGAGTGCGGGGAACCATTTTGGATATCGATCAGGACGAAGAAGATCCAATGAACGATACCCTCCTCATTTCTATTTATGGAGGAAGACAAATAAATTTAAAGCGTCAAAGATATGATATTTATAAATATATTGTAGACGATAATAACGAGATATCAAAAATAATTCTTTGTTCAATCTGGCAATTTCCGGTAAAGCTTGCTTACGCCGTTACTGTTCATCGAGGACAAGGGCAGACATATGAAAAAGCTAATATAAATCCATCTTGTCGGATGTCCGGGCAGGCTTATGTTGCTATTTCCCGTGTAACCGATATTAAGAACCTGTATTTATATAAGCCACTCAGATCGTCTGATCTGTATCTTAATCCTTTTGTAAAAGAATTTTATGAACATATTGAGGATGAAGACTATATTCCAAGCTGGGAGGCTGCTCCAAGTGTAAAAGATACTCCTCAAAAAGAAGAGATTATATCTGAAAAAAAGATTGGTGAAAAGAATGTAGAGGTTATTGTAGAAAATAAGCTGGAGGAAAAACGTACGGAGAAAAATACTCCGGCAAAGAAGGGTGGACGTCCGGCCAGATATCTTACAGGAAGTAAGGTTGTAAGAATTCCAAATGAATTGGCAAAACCACTTGAGAAAGCGCTTGAGATGGTATGTCCGAAGTCTGGAATGAATGAAGAAATGTTGTCCAAGCTTATTGAAGCAATAGAAAAAGCTTTGCAATGAAAAAAGCTTTCCCACTCCTTTCAATTTCCTCATTTGCTCCTAAATTATCGATAACATCTAAATTACGAATAAATTGACAATTACAATTCATAGGATTATAATATAAATACAAAATTTAAAGGCGTGGGGTTTTCAAGGCGTTTAAATATGCTGTTTTTAACCACCCAGTTGCGTAGGGCAATTGGGTGGTTTTTTTGTCCTACAAATCAAAGGAGGACAAATGCTATGGAAAAAAATAAAAATCTAAAAGAAATTATAAAATCGTTAATCAGCTTCAGTTTTCCGCTTATTTTGAGTGGCGTATTGCAGCAACTTTATAATTGGGTAGATGCTTTTATTTTCGGAAATGTAAATGGTGAGATTTCATTAGCGGCCATAGGTTCTATTACAACGCCTATTAACTTTTTCATTACGATTATCACAGGATTTACATTAGGTCTTTCTGTTTTAATTGCGAAAAACTTTTTTCTGCGTATTGCCTGTTTCTATCCTGTTTATGACTTAGCGATTGCATTCCGAAGTTATCTTGAGGGAAAAGACGATTTGCTATATTCCAGTATGGCAGGAGTAGCGGCATTGGTGATTAGGATAATTTCCTCTTATGCCATGACATCATTTTATGGCAACATGGTGATTGCTTATGCAGAGATGTTTTCATGGGTATGTCTGTTTATTATGTATCTGTTGCGTCTTGGGAAGATATTTTTAAGAAAAAATGAAATGGAGGAATTATATATGGTTTATAAACCAGATTGATATTTTATAAGGGTTGTGTGTAGGAAAAGATTGAAAACGGAGGATTAGGAGGATTATAATGATAGACAGCAAACTGAACGATATATTGAATTCCTATGACTGCAATGATTCTGCATATGTGATTAGTGATTACATAAAGAAAAATATGAAAGAGATTCCTGTACGTTCCATTGGTGAAGTTGCGGAAGCCTGTTTTGTGTCAAAAGGGCAGATTTCTAAATTTGTAAAAAAGATTGGTTATGAAAGTTATTTTGATTTTAAAGATGCTTGTATTGAGTATCTGGAAGCGCAGATACAAAAGAAGCAGATATTTCGTTGTGAGATTATTCTGGAAAAAAATGTGGCTACGTTTACCGAGCAATACAGGAAAATGCTACAGTTCATAGAAAAAAAGCTGGATTACAAAAAGCTGAATCAACTGATTAGAAGCATTTTACAGCATAAAGAAATCTATCTTTTTGCACAGGGAGAAGCTCGTTCAATCTGTCAGATTCTGCAGATTGAATTGGGGAATCTGATGATGCCTATCGGGATCAACAATACCGATTTTTCCAGGAATTTCTGTTATGATAAAGATATTATGATATTACTTATCAGTATCAATGGGAGAAGCTTTGTGTTTAATAAAAATATTATCAGAAAGATTCTTAGCATGTCTAATGAAACATGGGTAATTACATGTAATCAAGATATTGTTTTTCCTAAAAATAAGTTGATTGTACCAACGGAGGATGGGGCACTCAATGAATATGCAATACGTTTCGTAATCGATATTATAATTGCTGAACTTAAGAAATGTCAGCCTGAAAAATAGTAGTTTCTAAAATGGAAACTCTTTCATATGAATCATTTTAAAATGCTATGATAAACTCATCAAATCAAAAAAGGAGGTTTACAGATGAGTTTACCAGAGCATTTTTTTTGGGGCGGAGCAACGGCGGCGAATCAGTGTGAAGGAGGTTACAGGGAAGGTGGAAGAGGAATTGCAAATATTGATCTACTCCCTGTGGGAGAAGACCGTTTTGCCATTGCTTCCGGTAAAATGAAAAGGCTGCAGTTTGACGATGGGTATTTTTATCCGGCGCAGGATTCAGTTGATTTTTATCATCATTATAAGGAGGATATCGCCCTGTTTGCAGAAATGGGATTTACGGTATTTCGTATGTCTGTCAGCTGGACGAGGATATTTCCCAATGGAGACGAAGAACAGCCGAATGAAGAGGGGCTTTCCTTTTATGAAAAAGTGTTTCGAGAGTGTCGAAGATATGGGATAGAACCATTGGTTACGATCTCACATTTTGACTGTCCCATCGGACTGGTTCAGAAATATGGAGGATGGAAGAACCGGAGAATGATTTCATTTTATGAAAAACTGGCGGTGACGCTCTTTACACGGTTCAAAGACTTGGTTACATACTGGATTACATTCAACGAAATCAATATGATCCATCATCTGCCATTTTGTGCTGCAGGTATCTACTTTGAAGAGGATGAGGATGAAAAACAAGTGATTGCAGATGCGGCTCATTATGAGCTGGTTGCAAGCGCTCTGGCAACAAAAATAGGGCATGAAATCAATCCGCAGAACAAAATCGGATGTATGCTGGCAGCGGGACCCTATTATCCAGAGTCCTGCAGACCAGAAGATTACTGGCAGGCAGTTTGCGACGACAGAGACGGCTATTCTCTGATTGATGTACAGGTCAGGGGCAATTATCCTTCTTATCTATTGAAAAAGTATGAGCGGGAGGGAATTCATATCCCATTTGCAGAAGGGGATAAAAAGCTGCTTAAGGAACATACAGTAGATTTTGTTAGTTTTTCCTATTACAATTCCCGTGTAAGCAGTGCAGACGGCAGTAAAAAGGACACAACAGAAGGAAATGTATTCCCTACTCTGCGAAATCCTTATCTGAAGGAAAGTGAATGGGGATGGCCCATTGACCCACTGGGACTTCGAATTACATTGAATGTATTATATGATCGTTATCAGAAACCGCTTTTTATTGTAGAAAATGGTTTTGGCGCCAATGATATTCCGGACGAGAACGGATATATACAGGATGATTATAGAATTGATTATTTAAGAAGCCATATCAGAGAGATGATAAAGGCGGTGGAGGAAGATGGTGTTGAACTGTGGGGATATACCAGTTGGGGATGTATTGATCTAATCTCTAACGGAACCGGGGAGATTCAGAAAAGGTATGGATTTATCTATGTGGACAGGGATAACAAAGGAGAGGGCAGCTTGAAGAGGTCAAAAAAGAAATCATTTTACTGGTATCAGCGGGTGATTGCGTCTAATGGAAAAGAGCTGGATTGAAGAAAGGAGACAAAAAATGGCTAAAGATTTTTCGAAAATGGCTTCGGAAATTATGAAATATATTGGAGGGCCAGATAATGTGATTGATGTGGCGCATTGTGCAACCAGATTGAGGTTTCGACTGAAAAATACAGATATGGTAGACTCTGTGCAGCTGGAACGGACAGAAGGAGTGATTAAGACGCTGGAATCTGGCGGTCAGTTTCAGATTGTAATCGGGAATAAAGTGTCCCTTGTCTATGAAGAAATATTAAAGAGCCATAAAAATCTGGCGACGGGACAGGAAAATACAGGAAGTGAAGAACATAAAAATATATTTGACGCATTTATTGCAACGGTAGCGGCAATCTTCACCCCTGTCCTGATGGTTATGTGTGGAAGTGGCGTGTTAAAAGGGATTTTGGCGATTGCAGTGTCTGTTGGAATGAGTACAGACAGCGGAACTTATCTTGTGCTGTATGCAGCGGCAGATGCATTCTTTGTATTTATGCCGTTTCTTCTGGCATTTTCCAGTGCGAAACGGTTTGGGGCGAATCAGTTTCTTGCAGTTACGCTGGCAGGCTCTCTGGTATACCCCAATTTGATTACAGCAATTGGAAGTGGTGCGGAACTGACGTTTATGGGGATTCCGCTGGTTCTTTTAAACTATCATGGAACGGTGCTTCCTGTCATCATTTCCGTCTTTGTTTTAAGTAAGGTAGAAAAATTATTGAAAAGAATCATTCCGGAGGCTGTATATTCTTTTATGATGCCCTGTGTTGCTCTGGTGATTATGACTCCGCTATCTCTGCTTGTTATTGGTCCGGTTCTGACAACTGCAGCGAATGGACTTGCGGCGGCATATGAAATGATCGCAGATGTTCCGGTGGTAGCAGGCATTATCGTGGGAGCGTTTTGGGAAGTGCTTGTGATCTTTGGTGTACACTGGACATTTGTTCCCATCATGCTAAATAATGTGTCACTTTATGGAGCGGACAGCTTAAGTTCCCTTGTTGCCCCAGCTATTTTCAGTCAGGCAGGAGCGGCATTCGGCGTATTTTTAAAAACAAGAAAACAGGAAGTAAAATCAGTTGCAGGCCCTGCCGCTTTATCCGGAATATTTGGAATCACAGAACCGGCGATCTATGGTGTTACTTTGAAATATAAAAAGCCGTTTTATATGGCAATGTTCTCTGGTGCAGTTGGTGCTGTAATCGCAGCATTTTCCGGAGCAGCAGGGATTGGAGCGCCGATTCCGGGACTTTTAACGCTTCCCTGCTGGGCTGGTAAAGGATTCGTCATGTTTCTTGTAGCTTGTCTGGTAGCATTTGTAGGGGCGGCGATTCTGACTTGGACGATCGGATATAAAGATGAAGATCCTGCAGAAAAGACTTCGACTGAACAAACTGTGGGAGAAAAGGATGTTTACTCTCCACTAAAAGGAAAAATGATTCTGCTGGGTGAAGTAGAAGATGAGGTGTTTTCATCAGGAGCTCTTGGTCAGGGTGTCGCTGTGATTCCGGAAGCGCCTGAAGTATATGCACCGGTGGACGGAGAAGTCGTTATGGTAGCCGATACAAAACACGCAGTGGGTTTTGCCAGTAATGATGGGGTAGAAGTGATGATTCATATGGGACTTGATACTGTAAAACTGGAAGGAAAATATTTTGATATTAAAGTGAAACAAGGCGATAAGGTCAAAAGGGGAGATTTGATTGCTATTGTGGATTTCCAAAAGATCAAAGAAGCAGGATACACGGTAGTGACACCGGTATTGATTTTGAACTCTGACAGCTTTACAGAAGTAAAGGAGGAAATTCCGAAGCTGGTAACCGAAAAAGACAGGCTGTTGGTCTGCAGGTCATAAAAGGGGCATACTGCATGGATGTTAAGGAAAAGCTGCGCTACATCCAAAATATAAATGAGGAAACTCAAAATAAAAATTATTGATAAATAAAAAAATATTCTTTATAATATTTTGTTGTAAAATTTTGAGTGGACTTTTCCGGATTGCTTATGTCATCTTTTTGCCACACGGCTATCATTTTGATAACTGTGTGGCTTTTTTGTTGTTATAATTTAGAAAATGTTCTTTAAATTTGGGAGGATATATGATGGCTGATAATAAAATGGAAGTTATGCCAGTTGGAAAGCTGATTTTTGAAATGTCATTACCGCCATTATTTTCCATGTTTCTTCAATATTCATACAATTTGTTAGACAGTGCTTTTGTCGCCCGGTTAAGCGAGAACGCATTAACGGCTGTTTCTCTGTCTTTTCCGATCACAACATTAATGAATGCGTTATCTATTTGGATTGGGGTTGGTATAAATGTCCTAATTGCGGGACATCTCGGAAAACGTGAACAAGAAGAAGCAAATAAAACGGTTACTCTTTGACTGATCCTTTCCTTTTTGGTTGGCATTATTTTAAATATAACGGTATTACTAATTATATCCCCATACTTCAAATCGTTTACTGAAAATAACGATATTTATACTTTGTGTATGGAGTATATGGGTGTTTGTTCTTTTATGCAGATACCAAACATGGTTCATATCGTTATTCAAAAAATGATACAGGCAACTGGAAACATGATTGAACCCATGTTGTTTCAACTGACAGGTGTTATAACCAATTTCATTTTTGACCCACTTCTTATTTTTGGAATAGGTTTTTTCCCGGCAATGGGTATTAAAGGAGCTGCTACGGCAACAGTTTTGGGATATTCTGTTTCAATGGTTTTGGCATTGTTTATGTTTTTAAAAGCAAAACATAAAATAGCGCTTGAAACAGTTGGATTTCGGTTTGAATGGAGCATTGTATAAAAAATAATTATTTTAGGGCTGCCTTCTTTTATTATGAATGCCCTAAACGCTTTTACCGTAACGATTGTAAATCTGTTTTTAGTCGCATATTCAGATACGAGCATTGCTTTTTTTGGAGCATACTTTAAAATACAGCAGTTAATTATTATGACTATTAATGGATTAATACAAGGCTGTTTGCCCATTATGATACAAATATTTAGACAGATGTTTTTTTTGATACCTATTATGTGGATTTTAGAAAAAGCATTACTAATCAATGGTATTTGGATTGCATTTCCAGTTACTGAATTACTGGCGTTTGTTGCAGCAGTCATTCTATTTATGAGATTGAGAATTCAAAATAATAATAAAGATATAGTTGGAGGTAAATAAAAATGTACAAGGAAGCTTTTATGACAAACAAATAAATACAAATTTTTATGTTCGCAAATTAAGGAGGAATTAAAATGAACGAAAAATTTATGAAAGAAAAACCGGTATTGCCGCTGATTTTATCCATGACCCTGCCTATGGTTTTATCCATGCTGGTTAATTCTCTATACAACATTATCGACAGCTTTTTCGTCGCGCAGATCAGCGAGGAAGCTATGACGGCGTTATCACTGGTTTACCCGGTTCAAAATTTCATCAATGCTGTCGGAATTGGATTTGGCGTTGGAATCAACGCAGTCATCGCCTTCTATCTGGGCGCTAGAGATAACAGGAAAGCGGATCAGGCTGCAACGCAGGGACTTGTGCTTGCCGTGATTCATGGCGTTGTCATGACAGTCTGCTGTATCGCAATGATGCCGGCTTTTTTAGGAATGTTCACTTCATCCGAGACAGTGATTGAACTTGGCGTCCGCTATTCTGTTGTTGCGTTCGCTTTTACATTGATTATCATTGTTGGTGTAACATTCGAGAAAATATTCCAGGCAGTAGGAAACATGAAAACAACCATGATAAGCCTGATGTGCGGGTGCATCACAAACATTGTCTTAGACCCCGTTCTGATTTTTGGCTATGGCTTATTCCCGGCAATGGGAATCGAAGGCGCTGCGCTGGCAACCGGTATCGGGCAAACTCTGACGCTGGCAATTTATCTGGTCGTTTATTTTGTGCGGCCAATCCGCGTACATATTCGCATGCAGCACATTCTGCCCGGCAAAGGAATGGTATTGAAGCTATATTCAATCGGCATTCCTGCCACCTTGAATCTTGCGCTTCCGTCTCTTTTGATTTCGGCGCTCAATTCTATTTTAGCAGCATATTCCGAAGTGTATATTTTGGTTTTGGGAATCTATTACAAATTACAGACTTTCATCTATCTGCCGGCGAATGGCATTGTGCAGGGAATGCGCCCCCTGATCGGCTATAACTACGGCGCGGGCGAGAACAAAAGGGTCAGTCAGATTTATAAGATCGTCTTGTGCATGAGCGGTATCATTATGGTACTTGGAACAGTGATATGCCTTCTGATCCCCGGCCAGCTTATGGAGCTGTTTACTCACACAGAAGCGACGATTCAAGCCGGGGAAACGGCCCTGCGTATCATCGGTGCTGGGTTTATCGTCTCGGCGGTTTCCGTTACATCTTCCGGCGCATTGGAGGGACTTGGAAAAGGCACTCCTTCCTTGCTGATTTCCCTTTGCCGATACGTGGTGGTCATCATTCCGGTTGCGTTTTTACTTAGCAGGCTTTTCGGAGCAGTTGGCGTTTGGAATGCGTTTTGGATCACGGAAGCGATTACCGCGATCATATCCCTTTTCATTTACCGCAAGGCAATCGCAAAACCCACAATGGCGACCCGAAAGACAGAACCGATGTGATCGAGAGGGAAAACAGTCTGAAAGCGGAACTTAGTTCCGCTTTTTTGTCCATCGGTGATTATAGACACATTATAAGATGTTATCTAAAAAAATGAACATTATAATTCCATTCCATTTAATTATATTAAAAAACAAAATAATAATGTTCATAAATTTTTAATGCTCAAAAATTAATACATTGAACAATTGATAAAACCCGCATAAAATAAAAGTTTTGTTACAAAAATGATAATGTTCATATTTTTTGAGTTTTATAAATATTTTTATTAAATGAAAAAGAGACATCCAAAGTAGCTTCCAAAGGGAAAAGTGGGACACTTTCTATTGTATTTCAAACAGAAAGTAATGTTATTATGCTTCATAAACATTCCAACAAATCGGTGTTGTAGAAGCCCTTTTACTTTCTGTTAATAAATACAAAAATTATCAACCAATACCGTCTAACATACACAATGTATAGTGGTTTGAATGACGTAAATTATTTGAATATTATAAAAAGAGATCATATGTCGGCAACCGTAC
>ERZ791926.1444-NODE-1444-length-11902-cov-11.780788_pt1 | contig 11902 bp, 10 predicted proteins | sample MGYA00510131_ERZ791926 | MGnify/ENA primary metagenome ERZ791926 (study PRJEB30046, sample SAMN00792052) | human gut metagenome | study: EMG produced TPA metagenomics assembly of the A metagenome-wide association study of gut microbiota in type 2...
TTGTACCGCTTTACGATGAGATCTATAACAAGCATAACCGCAGCTACTTTGAAGCGCTTGAAGTAAAAGCTGCGGAAATGGCTAAGAAGTATGATTGTCCCTTTGTGGATAATGAAATGCCTTATGGCAGAGTCCCGCAGGGACATCCGGTGATCGTAGATTATTTCTATCATGAGGAAATCCGAGGGACAGAAAATACCGGAAAAAGAAATCGTTAAACAGAAATTTTGTAAGAACTTTGAACGAGGGAGACTCCTTGTCCGAAGGGCAAGAAGGTGCAGCCGAGAAGATTTAGAACAATTCCAGTTTGTCGAAACCTCAACATCAGGGTTTGGGGCAGTCACGCTATCCAAACCTCCAATTTTCCGCGCCAAGGGTGCAAAATCTTGGCCAGTATTGCCGTTGCGCCGCAGGGACTTTTGGGTTATACTGTTGACTTGTATCTTGTTTTGTATTTTCCTGTTCAGCCGAGCCAAAGGAGGCATCCTTACGAACTATCTGTTTCAATTTGCGCGCATTCTGGCGTTCTGTTTTCTGGGCGAGATCTGCCACGCAGTGCTCCCGCTCCCCATCCCGGCCAGCATCTACGGCCTGCTGCTGCTCTTGGCCGCGCTCCGCTTCGGCATCGTGAAGCTCGAGCAGGTCAAGGAAGTGGGCCTGTTCCTCACCGGCATCTTCCCGCTGCTGTTTGTGCCTGCCGCCGCAGGCGTCATGGAGCTGTGGGCTGAGATGGGCGAGATGCTGCTGCCCATCGTCATCGCCATCATCCCGGTGACTGTGCTGGTCCTTGTGAGTGCAGGCCGCACCACCCAGGCCCTCACCAGCCGCCGCGCTGCAAAAAAGGAGGTCGAACATGACTGATCTTTTACAGGGCTTCCTCTCCGGGTCCGCCGCGTGGGGCGTGCTGCTGACGCTGGCCGCTTTCGCGCTGGGTGCTCTCCTCAACAAAGCCACCGGCAAGGCCATCTTCAACCCGCTGCTGCTGGGCAGCATCTTCGTCATCATCCTGCTGAGTGTGCTGAACATCCCCTACGCCGACTACAAGGCCAGTGCCGCCCCGGTAAACTATCTGCTGCTGCCGGCCACCATCAGCCTCGCCATCCCGCTGTATGAAAAATGGGACCTGCTGAAGGAGAATGCCGCCGCCATCATCGCGGGCATCTCCGTGGGTACTCTGGTGAGCCTGGGCAGCGCTTTGGCTCTGACCCTCGCGCTGGACCTCACTCGGGAGCAGTACGCCACCCTCCTGCCGAAGTCCGTCACCACGGCCATCAGCATGGATGTCGCCGCTGAGCTGGGCGGCATCGCGGCCCTGACGGGTGCCATCGTCATCCTCACCGGCATCGCGGGCAACCTGCTGGCCGAGGTGGTCTGCAAGATCTTCCACATCACCGACCCCATCGCAAAGGGCGTCGGCATCGGCACCTCGGCCCATGCCGTAGGTACCAGCAAAGCTCTGCAGATGGGTGAGGTCGAAGGTGCCATGAGCGGCCTGTCCATCGCCGTGGCCGGCGTCCTCACCGCCGTGCTCTGCCCCTTCTTCGTCGGCTTCATTCAGTAAAGATAGACAAAAAATCGCCCTCTGTACCGGCACGATGCCAATACAGAGGGCGATATTTTTTTGTGATAAAAGGTCAGCTCCAAGCTTCTTCCTGCTCGATACGCTTCTGCGCTGCCTCCCGGATGACCTGCACAGCCTTTTCGTCGATGGCCACAGGCTCTGCCGCCGGGCAGGCCAGACAGTAACCCTGCAGCAGGTCCACGCCCATTTCCAGCACCTTGCGCAGCTCCGACAGCGTTTCCACGCCCTCAGCCAGCACATAGATGCCGCGGGGGCGGGCATAGTCGATGAGGGTCTTGAGGAACTGCTGTTTGTCGGCATCGGTATCAATGCCCCGGATGATGGCGATGTCCACCTTGACATACTTGGGCGCGACCGTCAGCAGGCTGTTGCCGTTGCTGTAGCCGCTGCCGTAGTCATCCAGCGCAAAGGCGCCGGGCGAACCGAGGAAATCCCGCTTCCGTTCCAGCTCCCGTTCGTTCATCTCTTCCTCCTCGGTGATCTCCACCACCAGCTTCGGAAGGGTGGCACTGTGGGCCTCGCAGTAGCTCGCCCAGTCCTCATCGCTCAGGCTGACGCTGGCTATGCTGTTGACGAAGATGAGAGCGTCAGCGTCCAGTTTACCGGCAGCTTTCAGCTCCTCGTAGCACTCACAGGCCCGGAAGAGAGTCAGCTTCTCAATATCATACATCCGGCCCATCTCGCTGGCCAGCTGCATTACCGTGAGCGGCGAACGCAGGGTGGGCAGCTGGGGCCGCATCAGGGCCTCATAGGCCACCACATGGCCGTCGTGAGCTGAGACGATGGGCTGGAAGTCGTAGTCCACCCGCCGCTCCCGGATGAGTTTTTCAAAGTCGCTGCGCTGCTCCATCGCATAGACACCGGCGCGGTAGCGCTCCATGTCGAACTCCCGTATCTCGCCCTTGGTGGAATGCTTGACTTCATACATTGCAAAGTCCGCATACTTCTTGAGGGTGTCGAGGTCCAGTGCGTCCTCCGGATACCATGCCACGCCGCCGGACATCCGGATGCACAGACCCTTGCCGTCCGGCAGAGCAGCACTGCTCTGGGCAAAGTTCTCTTCCAGCTTCTTGATGTCCGCCCGCAGGGCCTCCTGCGTCTCATAGCCGTAGAACAGCAGCAGGAACTCGTCGCCGGAAAGGCGGGCCACCACAGTGCCGCCGGGCGAGTTCTGCCGTAAGCTGTGGGCCGTCTGCCGCAGATAAATGTCACCCCAGTCGTGGCCATAAGTGTCGTTGATGGTCTTGAGGTTGTCGAGGTCGGTCATCATCAGGGCCGCGTGACGGAGAGTATCAGGCTTCTCGAACAGCTCCCCGCAGACCCGGAAGAAGGCCTGACGGCTGTACAGTCCGGTCAGTGCGTCATAATCGCGCTCGTGCTCAATGCGGTTGCGCTCGGCCACCGCCGCCTTGTAGTTGTCGGTGCTCAGGGTCACGATGGATTCCGCCAGCTGGTCCAGCTCCCGGATGCCGGTACGGGAAAATTCCGGCACAGCCTTGCGCTGTTCCTGTGCGTCCACCAGCTCTTTCGAGAGCTGGGCAACGGGCTGTGCCAGACCAAAGCTGACGAGGAAGGCGCAGGCCAGACCGATGCCCATTGTCAGCAGTACGGCAAGGCCCATCAGCTTCGTCATCGACTGGGAGAAGCTGAACAGATCGTTCTTGCCCACCACGCCGACGAGCAGCCACCGCTCACCCGAGAAGGGGGCGTTGCGGCTGTACAGGCTGATCTGCCGGATGCTGGCGATCTGCTGCCTACCGTCCATCATGTAATACCAGTAGTTGTTGCTGCGCCGGAGAGTCAGTTCCCATTTCGCATTCCGCAGCGGTACGTTCTGCTCACCGGTGTTGGAGGTGACATGAAGATCCAGCACCTCGCCCTTCAGGTCGGAGGTGGTGGAGGCCAGCAGATAGCTGCCGTGATGGTCGTTCTGCAGCTCGTTCCACGGGAGTTTGGTGTCCATGTAGCTTTCCAGAAGCTCGACGCCCAGAACGCCGTAGACTGTGCCGTCGTCCAGGATAAGGGGCTGCGCGTAGGCGATGGCCTCGTGGTCGTCGCCCAGCAGCTTATATGGCAGAGTCGTCCAGCGGCCATAGTTCGCCGCCCCCATACGCTCGACGTCTTCGTAGGCTGTCTGGAAGGGACGGACATAAAACACATCCTGCTCTCCGTCCAGATACTGCAGCGCAGGCGACCACGCCTTGTCCGTAGCGATGTCAAAGGTCTGCACCAGCTCCGACGGAGCGCACTCAATCAAAATATCCGAGTTTACCACAGAGGGGGCTGCATCCGGGTCGAGGTCGCGCAGGTAAACGCAGGGCAGGCGGTCTCCGGAGGTGCGGCCCGTGAAGTCGTGGGTGTTCAGGATGAGGAAGATGCCCGTAATGCGCTTGGAGCGCAGCGTCTCAAGCATTCTGGGGGCTGCAGCCAGCAGCAGCGGCAGACTGTCGCTGCTGCTGGAATCCAGCGTCTTGAGGGAAAGCGTCTCGTCGTCCAGCATCTGCTGGGCGGTCTCATTGATGTAGGTCGAAAGATCCGTCAGCTCCTGTGCCTGCTGGAGCTGGTCCTGAATGTAGCCTGCACGGTTCTCCACCTGCTTGTCCAGGATGTCCACCGCGTTCTCATCCAGTTGGAGCGTAACGCCGCTGATCGCAGTGGCCGAAGCCATCAGCATGACCACGATGGCCAGCATGACCATCAGCGCCGAGAAGATGGTAACGAAAATAGTATGCTCTCTTCCCTTTGCTTCATCCCGCATCAGCAGTTTCATGCTTTTCCCCTCCTTCCGCTCATTTTTGTAAGACGCCTCAGCCTTCGTACTGACTCAGTGCGTCACAGAGGCTCTGGTACCATGCCTCAAAATACTCATCAGTCAGGAATTCCGCCTCGGCCTCTTCCGCACTCTCGCCTGCTGCGAGACGCTCTTCCACCGTGGCGCGGTCTGCCGCGGCAAGGTCGATCATGCTGTAGCTCAGCTTGCTGCGGGCGTCGGTGCCGCCCTCAAACGCTTTGGTCGTGTACATTTCATTGGTGTTCACAGCCTCCACGGCCTCCGTCAGGACATTTTCCATGTTGCCGGTCAGGGCGAGGCCGCTGCTGTAGATAGCATCCATATCGTTGGCGGCATGGGTCACGGGCAGATAGCCGGAACCCACTGCAAATGCGATGTTGTTTTCCGGTTGGGTGAACCACTTGAGGAAAACCACGCTGGCTTCCACCTCGGCATCGGTGGTCTTTGCCACGGCCATACCGGCACCCTGCTGGACAGCGACTTTTTTGCCGCCTTCAAAGTGCGGCTTGGGCAGGACTTTCAGCTCGATGTCGTGGCTCTCGGTGTCGCTCAGCATCACCTGCGTCGGGAAGTAGGTCGCGCTGGAGTTGGAGCCGATATAGGCCAGAATGCTGCCGATTTTAATATCGTCGCTGCGGAAGCGGCCGCTGGCGGCGGCCCAGCCCTTGATATAGGGAACATAGTAGTTATCCCACAGCTTGCGGGCCGCGTCCTCGCTCAGGCCCATGGTCATCTTGCCGTCTTTGACGTCAAAAATGGTATCGCCCAGCTCTTTTGCGCCGATGAGCATATAGTTTGCCACCGCGTCGCGTCCGAACAGGGCTTTGCCGTCGTTGGGCGTATCGGTCTGGGCATCCGTCCAGTTGTAGTAGGCTTCGGCGGTCTTGACCAGACCCTCCACCGTCTCAAGGTCGGAATACTGTGCGCCGGTGGCGGCAGCGAAGGGCTTCCAGTCGGTATCGTTCAGGAACAGAAGCTCCGTGGACTTTGCCACCGGGAAGATCTTGATGCTGCCGCTGTCGTCGAAGTCGCCCTCGGTCAGGTAGCTGTCCACATAGGCGGCGCGCTCTTCGTCGGTGAAATAGGGAGCAAGGTCAGCCAGCTCGCCCATCTGGTCCATGGCATAGGCGGTGTCTGCATAGGCCATAAAGATGTTGGGCATGGCAGAAGCGCCCACCTTGCCCTGTGCCGCAGCCATCACCTGCGCCTCGAGGTCGTTGACGCTGCCCTGGCTGTAGCTCTCCACGGTGATGTTCTTTTCCTTGCCGACGGTGTCGTTGAAGGTATCCACCAGCTTATTGAAGCTTTCCAGCTGGTCGCCGTTGTAATATGTCCAGACGCTCAGATCTACCGGCTCGGTGTTACCCTGTGCGGTGCTCTGAGCGCCCCCGCAGCCCACGAGGCACAACACCAGAGCTGCAGCCGCCGCAAACGCGGCCAGACGGCGCATTCCGATTCGTTTCATTATGAACTTTCTCCCCATTATGAAGACTTATTGATTTCCAAAGATACTTTTATCATACCACCATGCGGTCAGAGATGTAAACATTTTCTGTCAGAATCAGCAATATCACAACAACTCTTTTCGGATTTTGTCGATTTTTACGTTTCCCCTTTTCCACAAAAAAGCAGGGCAGACCTGCGCCGCCCAAAGCTTCCAGCTTTTGGCAGAGCGCAGGTCTGCCCTGCATCGGATATTCAGATTACAGCTTGCTCAGCTGGGGACCCTGAGCGGTATCCTTCACGGCCCAGCCCATCTCGGTGAGCTGTGCGCGGATGGCGTCGGCGGCAGCCCAGTCCTTGGCCTTCTTGGCGGCGGCACGCTTCTCCACCAGTTCGGTCACCTCGGCGGGAACTTCGTCCTTCTTGCGGTTGTACATCAGGCCCAGCACGCCGGTGATCTCGTCGAAGGCGGCAGCGCCGGCTTCGAGAGCAGCCTTACTGGAAGCGGCGGACAGGGTGTTGATGTCCTTCACGAGGTCGAAGGCAGCAGCCAGGGCATCGGGGGTGTTCAGGTCGTCGTCCATGGCGGTGCAGAATTTCTTCTTTGCTTCCTCGGCCTTCTCCTTCAGCGTCTCGTCGGTGCCGAACTCGGTCTTGCTCAGGGCAAAGTCGAGGTTCTCGCGGCAGGTGTAGAGACGCTCGAGGCTGTTCTTGCAGCTCTCGATGAGGTCCACGGTGTAGTTCAGCGGCATCCGGTAGCCGGCGGTCAGCATGAAGTAGCGGATGGGCTCGTAGCCGTAGAGGTTGGCCACATCGCGGACGGTGAAGAAGTTGTGCAGGCTCTTGGACATCTTCTGATTATCCACGTTGATGAAGCCGTTGTGCATCCAGTAGCGGGCGAACTCGCAGCCGTTGGCGCACTCGCTCTGGGCGATCTCGTTCTCATGGTGGGGGAAGATGAGGTCCTGACCGCCGCAGTGGAGGTCGATGGTCTTGCCCAGATGGGTGCGGCTCATGGCGCTGCACTCGATGTGCCAGCCCGGACGGCCCATGCCGTAGGGGCTCTCCCATGCGGGCTCGCCGGGCTTTGCGGCCTTCCAGACGGCGAAGTCGGCGGGGTCTTCCTTCAGGTCGTCCTCCATCTGGCTGCGCAGCTCGCGGTTGCCGCTCTCGAGGTCGTCCAGCTTGAGGTGGCTCAGCTTGCCGTACTCGGGGTCGCTCTTGACGCGGAAATAGACGTCGCCGTTCTTGGCGACATAGGCATGGCCGCTCTCGATGAGGTCTTTCACGATGTCGAGGATCTGCTGGATATGCTCGGTAGCGCGGGGCTGAACAGTGGGCTTTTTGCAGTTCAGACCGGCGGCGTCCTTCAGGTACTCGGCCTCGAAGCGCTGGGCGACTTCCTTCATGGAAGTACCCTCCTCCTGGCCCTTCTTGATGAGTTTGTCATCGATGTCGGTGATGTTGGAGACATAGATGACCTTGTTGCCGCGGTACTCAAGGTAACGGCGCAGGGTGTCGAAGACGATGAGCGGGCGGGCGTTGCCGATGTGGATATAGTTGTAGACGGTGGGGCCGCAGACGTAGATGCGGTACTCGCCCGGCACCTGCGGCACGAACTCTTCCTTCTGGCGGGTCAGGGTGTTGAAGATCTGCATAGTTGAATACTCCTTTTTGTGGGACAGACCGAAGCCGTGATCATAAACCTCTCCGTCTCGCTTTCGCTCGACAGCTCCCCTATCGAGGGGAGCCCTTGGCAAAGAGGGCCAGCTCCTGCGAGCCTGCCCGAAAAAGCAAAACGCCTCCAACACCATGCCAAAAGCACAGCATCGAAGGCGGTCTTTTCTCAAAATCGCGGTTCCACTCCGGTTTGTCGCTCAAAGCCGATAACGGCGGCCATCCGCACTGCGATACTCAGCTTCCCGCAGCGTGCTGTCCGGGCGCACTTCACGCGGCGGTCTGCAAACAGGCTTCCAGCCAACGGCCCGTTCTCTCTGCCCAGACGATGCAGCGCTACTCTGCCCGGATAAACGCATTTATCCTTTTACAAACTTATTATAATAGCCGCCGGGGCGTAAGTCAAGCGTTTGACTCCCCTGCCCGGCTTGTGCTACACTGGGCAAAAATGCAGCCCGGAGGTTTTATCATGCAGCTTATCACCGAACGTCTTTTTCTCATCCCCCTGCAGCCCGATGGGATGCGCACCCTTCTGGCCCGCACCACCGACCCGGAGCTCATCCAGCCCTACACCGATATGCTGGACCTTTCCCTCGCCCACCCCGAGCAGTGGGTCTGGTACACCGCATGGGGGCTTTACCAGAACGATTCCGGCGACTGGGTAGGCGACCTCTGCTTCAAGGGCCTGCCTGAAAACGGCCAGCCGGAAATTGGCTACGGCCTTCTGCCGGAATATGAACATCAGGGCTACGCCACCGAGGCTGTCCGCGCCGCCTGCCGCTGGGCCTTCGAACAGCCCGGCGTCACCGCCGTCGAGGCCGAAACTGACCCCGATCATGCTGCCTCGCAGGCGGTGCTGCACCGGGTGGGTTTTGTTCCGACCGGGACTGTGGGCGCGGAAGGGCCGAGGTTTATTCTGCGCCAAAAGCCTTGACTCCATCGCCAAATCAGCGCTTTCCCCTTTACATCTCCCTCAACTTGTGCCATAATTTATTCTAATATAGTAGTTTGCGTTCTCAATGGTCTGGCAACATCCGCAAACTGCATATCGCAAATATGCTGTTACCCATAGGCATATCTGTGAAACTTGCGATTAAGGGAAGCTGTCCTCGGCGCGGCGATTCGGCGGCGCGGGGGCAGCAAGAGAGGGGTAATCTGCTATGAGCAAGATCATCATTCCGGAAAACTACACGCCCGCGCTGAACCTGTACGACACCCAGCGCGCCATCGGTACCGTGAAGCGGCTGTTCGCCGACACCCTGTGCGCCACGCTGAATCTCTACCGCGTGTCGGCACCGCTCTTCGTCGAGGCTTCTACCGGCCTGAACGACGATTTGAACGGCGTCGAGCGGAAGGTCACCTTCGACACCAAGGACAGCGGCATCGAGGTGCAGGTCGTCCAGTCGCTGGCCAAGTGGAAGCGCAAGGCCCTGAAAGACTACGGTTTCCGCGTGGGCAAGGGCCTCTACTGCGACATGAACGCTATCCGCCGCGACGAGGACATGGACAACCTCCACTCCATCTATGTGGACCAGTGGGACTGGGAGAAGGTTATCCGTGAGGAAGACCGGAACGAGACGTATCTGAAGAACGTCGTGCGCTCCATCGTGTCGGCGGTCTGTGCCACCGAGATGAACCTGCACGCCATGTTCCCCCAGCTGCAGGATCTGCCGCTCCACACCCCCAACGTCACCTTCATCACCACCCAGGAGCTGGAGGATAAGTACCCCGACCTGACCCCGAAGGAGCGGGAGAATGCCATCGTCAAGGAGAACGGCACCACCTTCCTGATGAAGATCGGCGCTCCCCTCAAGAGCGGCAAACCCCACGATGGCCGCGCCCCCGACTACGACGACTGGGATCTGAACGGCGACCTGCTGTTCTGGAACGAGCCTCTGCAGTGCAGCTACGAGCTGAGCAGCATGGGCATCCGCGTCAGCCCCGAGAGCATGGACCGTCAGCTCACCGCCGCCGGCTGCGACGACGCCGCGAGCTGCCCTTCCACAAGGCTGTGCTGAACGGTGAGCTTCCCTACACCATCGGCGGCGGCATCGGCCAGAGCCGTCTGTGCATGCTGCTGCTGGGCAGCGCCCACATCGGTGAGGTGCAGGCAAGCGTCTGGGACAACGCCACTCGCGAAGCCTGCGAGAAGGCAGGCATCCCGCTGCTGTAAGACTGTATACAAAAAGGACTGATGCATCCGCAGCAGTCCTTTTTCTTATGTCCTGAATTCCAGACCCACCTTGCTTTTTCTCCCGTTTCCGCCCAGCCACCAGAGCAGGAAGGCGTACAGCAGGTTCGTGACGAGGATGATGGTAAACCACATCAGTGTCTCCTGAATGGTCTGGTCGTATACCCGCATAAAGGGGTAGGGGCCGTCGATGGCTCCTGTAATATTGCCGTGCAAATCATACAGACCGTATAGGATCGTCGGTACCAGCGCCCACCAGACCTGCCGCAACGGCAGGCGGGGCAGACGCTCGAAGAGCACCAGCGACAGAATCGCCAGCACCGGGTTGAGGAAATGGTGGTAGAGCATCGAGTCCGTGAAAAGCATGATGTACCAGCCGTTGCCGTCCTCGTACATGGGGGCGAGGATGATGACCACCGTTAAAAAGGTCATGGCGAGGCAGCTGGTGGAGATGAACTTGAGCCGCTTGAGCCAGAGGGGCAGCTCCCGCCTGGTGAAGATGCAGCTCAGCTGCCACAGACCCACCAGCAGGCAGACCGCGCCGTTGAAGATGTTGGACAGCTCGGTGTACATCGTAAACATGATGGTCCCGCCCATGGCCCAGCTCATGGGGACGGCGATGGTCTCGAAGTACACGATAAGGAAGTTCATTGCTGCCGAGGCCAGCTTCCGCAGGACAGTCAGGATGTTTTTCAGCACCGTTTCACTCTCCCATCTGTAATTTTTTGTTTAAATATCAAAGAAACGAGCGTTTTTTCCGCTCGTTTCTTTTTTACACCCGGACGGGCGCTTATTTTGCCGTATTGATGAAGCTGCGGTTATCCCACAGGTACTTGATGCCGGAGATGGCGGTGACAGCGGCCACGACCCAGCACAGCACAGAGGCGATGTCTGCACACTGCTGGCCCAGCACATTGCCGGTCAGGGAGACCGTAAAGTAGTAGAAGATGATGGTCAGCATCTGGAGTACGGTCTTCACCTTGCCCCACATGTTGGCGGCGATGACCTTGCCGTCCTTTGCACCGGCGGCCACCATGCGGAGGCCGGAGACGGCGAACTCGCGGGCCAGAATGATGCAGAGCACCACAGGGCTGCACACGCCGTCCCGCATCATGTAGATGAAGGCTACCGTCGTCAGCAGCTTGTCGGCCAGCGGGTCGGCGAACTTGCCGAAGTCGGTGACCATGTTCCACTTGCGGGCCAGATGGCCGTCGAGGAAGTCGGTGAAGCTGGCCACGGCGAAGATGAGGCCGGCGATGAGGTAGTACCGTGGGTTATAGCTCGGTGTGATATACTGGCCGAGCGAGACGAAGATCATGAACACCGGCACCAGCAGGATGCGGGTCAGAGTGAGTTTATTGGGCAGATTCATACAAAATTATCCTCCAATCTGTTATTTTGCAACAGTACCATACAAATCGTAAAGGTCGCTGTCGTCCACCAGCACATCATAGAACTCGCCGGGGTAGAGCGGCTCTTCGCTGGACACACAGACGTTGCCGTCCACTTCGGGGGCATCGGCAGCGGTGCGGCAGAGGTAGAGGCCGCTCTCGTCGTCCACACCGTCGCAGAGGACGCGGACAGTCTGGCCCACCTTTGCGGCCTGCTTCTGGGCCATGATGCCGGTCTGGATCTGCATCACCAGCTCAGCGCGCTTGTCCTTGACTTCCTGATCGATCTGGCCGTCCATCTTGGCGGCAACGGTGTTCTCCTCGGCGGAGTAGGCAAAGCAGCCCAGACGGTCGAACTGCACTTCCTTCACGAAGTTGCACAGGTCCTCGAACTGTTCTTCCGTCTCCCCCGGGAAGCCCGCGATGAGGGTAGTGCGGAGGGTGATGTTCGGGATCTCACGGCGCAGCTTGCCGATGACATCCAGCAGCTCGGCGCGGTTGGAGCGGCGGTTCATGTTTTTCAGGATAGTGTCGTTGCAGTGCTGGATAGGCAGATCGAGATAAGGCAGGACCTTCTCGTTCCGCTTCATGGCGGCGATGAAGTCGTCGGTGATACGCTCCGGGTAAGCGTACATGATGCGGATCCACTCGAGGCCTGGGATCTTGTTCAGCTTGTCCAGCAGCTCGCAGATGCTGCCCGGCTTGCCCCAGTCCTCACCGTAGGCGGTAGGGTCCTGGGCCACGATGATGAGCTCCTTGACGCCCTCACCGGCCAGCCAGCGGGCCTCGGCCACACAGTCGGCCATCTCGCGGCTGCGCAGCGGGCC
>ERZ791926.1453-NODE-1453-length-11859-cov-19.366401_pt1 | contig 11859 bp, 8 predicted proteins | sample MGYA00510131_ERZ791926 | MGnify/ENA primary metagenome ERZ791926 (study PRJEB30046, sample SAMN00792052) | human gut metagenome | study: EMG produced TPA metagenomics assembly of the A metagenome-wide association study of gut microbiota in type 2...
GAGTACGCGTCTGGGGGGCGTGTGGTCGCAAGTTCGAATCTTGTCATCCCGACTGTTGAGCATTGAGGAGTTAAGTCTAAAACTTAGCTCCTTATTTTTTTACATTAACTCAATGTCCGATATTCATTCGGAGAACATCCTACAACTCTTTTGAAAGCCTTGCTGAAATACTGTGGATATTGATATCCTAAGGCATAAGCAACGTCACCGACAGATTTAGCGGGGTCAGTAAGCAACTCTTTTGCCCTATCCATTATTTTGGTTAATATATATTCTTGCGCAGAAACACCTGTCTCCTTTTTAATCAAGTCTCCGAAATAATTTGCAGACAGGTTCAGTTGGTCTGCACAATAAGCCACAGTCAGCGTACCCCGCTCAGCGGGTTTATCCGATACGAAATAGTCGTTCAGCAATGCTTCAAAAGAGCCGAGCATGCCCTTGTTCTCCTTTTTACGGGTAGTAAACTGTCTATCATAGAAACGAATGCAATAGTTGAGCAGCAGCTCGATGGCAGAAGCGATAATCAGGTTAGTGTGACGGTCTGCCTGGTTGTATGTTTCCTCGTCAATCTTTGTCAAACAATCAATGATGGTCTGTTGCTCTTGTTTGGATAGATGCAATGCTTCGTTAGCGGCGTATGAGAAAAACGTATAATCCTGCATATGCCGACCGAGCGGCGTACCGCGTAGCAGGTCGGGATGGAACAACAGGCACCATCCGGAACCGGTAAAAGTCGACCCGTCGGCTTCATGCCCGAATACTTGCCCCGGAGCGATAAACACCAGCGTGTTCTCCTGAAAATCGTAAGAGCGACGACCGTAGGTCAAATCGTCCGTACATCGTAGTTCTTTCAGAAAAATCACATACATCCCCACGTGCTTGCGTGCATGGGGTACGGGGTGCGGCATACGGCTTCCCTCTATGACACTGACCAGAGGATGCCTTGTTTCCACACCCATATAGTCATTGTACTCCTTTATCGTTTTCAGTTGCATAACCTTCTCCATAACAGTCTATTTCAGTGGTTTCTATGCAAATGTAGAAAATATCTTCAGGTTATCTCTCCAATCAGTAAAAATTATCCTTTAAACCGTAATTCATGACCGGTCGAAGTGGAAAATCCAGCCTAATTTTGCAGCAAGTAAAACTTGATACATAATAATAAAGATTATGAAACTAAAAATGAGAATTATGACAACGCTACTCGGACTTGTCTTTGGATGCGGCATCGCAGCTTCGCAAACACCGAGAGCAGAACAAACCATGAACAGTAAACGACAATACATCGCAGAGGTCGCAGCCCTTACAAGCATGGGGCACCTCGACCAATTAAGAACAGTCCTTATCGGTGGACTGAATAGCGGTATCACCGTCAGCGAGCTTAAAGAAGTTATGGTCCATTCCTACGCCTATTGTGGTTTTCCGCGTGCCCTGCGCGGACTGCAAACATTGGTTGCGGTACTTGACGAGCGTAAGGCAAAAGGCATCAGAGACAACCAGGGGCGCGAAGCGTCACCGATAACCGATACCCGCAGCAAATACGAACGCGGACGTGACATTCTTGCAGAGATTTCGGGCACCCCGGCAGATGCGCCGAAAGCCAACTATGCCGTCCTGGCCCCGGAAATCGAAGTATTCCTTAAAGAACATCTCTTTGCCGAGCTTTTCGAGCGGGACGTGCTGACCTATGCCGAACGGGAACTGGCAACCGTTGCCATAATAGCTTCTTTGGGCAAAGGCGTGGAACCGATGCTGAAAGGGCACATGGGTATTGCGCTGAATGTAGGCGTAACACCGGACGAATTACGCGGTGTGCTGGCTATCATTGAAAAGAATATCGGACGTAGCGAAGCCGATAATGGCAAACAAGTATTGAACGAATTATTGCAAAGCAAAGGGTTGACTATCAAACCGGAAACCCCGATTGTAGCAGTGGAGAATGACGTGAAGAAACAGAAAGTGACATTCCACAACCGTTTTTTGATTGATATAGTTGGCGACCTCTATTTCCCTGCAGACTATGATGCCACAAAGAAATATGCCGCCATCATCGTCGGTCATCCCTTTGGTGGCGTCAAAGAACAGACTTCGGGACTCCATGCCCGTAAGTTGGCGGAACTCGGCTATGTGGCATTAGCCTTCGATGCGTCCTATTATGGCGAGAGTGGCGGTTATCCGCGTCGTATGGAATCGCCCGAAGTGCGGGTAGAAGACTTCAGTGCGGCAGTCGATTTCCTCACGAACCATCCGGCTGTCTATGCTGATAAGATAGGAGTAATCGGCATCTGTGGCGGAGGCTGCTACTCTGTCAGTGCTACGCAGATAGACCATCGCATCAAGGCACTTGCCACCATCAGTATGTACGACATGGGCCGCGCCCGCCGTCAGGGTGTAGGCGACTCGCAGACTTACGAACAGCGTATGGCTATCCTTGATGAAATCGGCCGCCAGCGTACGATGGAATATGGTGGGGCTGTACGCAAGGATATCCGTGCCCTGCCCGAAAAAGTGGATGAGAACACACCGAAGTTTGCCATCGACTTCCTCGATTATTACGACAATCCACAACGCGGTCAGCATCCCAACTCTACGGGCTATTACTCCTACACGAGCCTCGCACCGATGATGAACTTCTTCCCCTTTGCGCAAATCGAGACTATATCGCCACGTCCTATGCTTTTCATAGTGGGAGAAAATGCAGTATCGAAATATTTTTCTGAGGACGCATACGCGAAAGCCGCCGAACCGAAAGAACTGTTTGTCGTACCCGGAGCTACGCACGTGGATTTATACGACCAGCCGAAATATCTGAAAATCACGCTTCCCAAACTGGACTCTTTCTTTAAACAACATTTAAAATAACTCTTCAAGATGAAAAAGATGACTTACTTATTTCTACTGGCTGCAACACTTGGTGCTTGCAGTCCGAAACCGGAAAACAAGATTGAAACACCCCCAAAAGCATCAGCCTCTCTCTTTCCCCAAGGAGATGCCATCGAGGGCAGCAATTTCAACGGAACGGCATACCTCCAACGGCTGATGACCGACAGTGAAACATTCGATGTGGTAGTCTCCGACGTGATATTCGAGCCGAAAGCCCGAAACAGCTGGCATTCGCATCCGGGCGGACAGATTCTGATTGCCACCGCCGGAAAAGGTTACTATCAGGAAAAGGGGAAGCCTATACAAGTGTTGAATCCCGGCGATGTAGTCGCTATTCCGGCAGATGTGGTGCATTGGCACGGAGCGGCTCCCGACAGCGGATTCACGCATATAGCTATCAATACAAAAGTTCATTTGGGTGCTACACAGTGGTATGAACCTGTAAGCGATGAAGAATACACTAATCAATAAATATCTAAAAACAACTCGAATATGAAAAAGTTACTTCTTATTCCGCTCTTGCTCCTCTCTCTAACGACAATGGCAGCATGCTCTACCACCGACGACACTCCCGATACTCCATCCGGAAACGGCAATATGCTTGTGCTCTACTTTTCTGCCGAAGGACACACCCAGGCCATTGCCGAACGTATCGTGAAACTTACAGGCGCAGATATCCATCGCATTGAGGCTGCCGAACCGTATGCTGCAAATCCTTACGATGACAGCGACCGCATTCAGCATGAAGCCTATAATGACCTGCGCCCTGGAGTAGCGAATCTGCTTGATAAAGAGGCATTGGCGAAATATGATACAATTTTCGTCGGTTCGCCTTGCTGGTGGCATCAACCCGCAATGGTAGTCTGTACATTCCTCGAAGCATACGACCTGAAAGACAAGGTAATCATTCCTTTCTTTACCTACGGGGCTACTACCTATCTGAACGAGTCCATGCAGAAAATTTACAAGGTAACATCCACTTCAAGACATATTCCGGAAACACTTCCCGAAGACCTTGATGCGGAGGATATTACGACACCAGGACGCCCTGATGATGCAGATATCGACATGCCGGGCAACGCTAATGGTACAGAAGGATGGTTACACCGAATCGGAATAGCAGTGCGTTCGGGAATATTCAATACATCTGCCGACTAATTGATAATATCTTTTTCTTCTTCGAGCACTCCGTCTGCCAATGCAATATCTTCCCCCATCTCCCAATACTTCATCCACTTTTACTGGAATTCTCGTAAGAAATCTCTATTTTTGCACTTTAAACAAGAAAAATTATGGGAGCAGCTAAATGGATAGGCGGCATCATCGGCTTCATGGCCGGAGGACCGCTGGGAGCCTTGGCAGGTTTTGTATTCGGTTCATTGTTCGACACCGATTCAAATGACGCAGGCAGTTATTATGGAGAAGCACCAACGCACGGCACTACCTATACCGGGCAACGGAACAGTTTCCTCTTCTCCATGCTCGTGATGGCTTCGTACATTATCCGTGCAGACGGGCGCATCATGCATAGTGAAATGGAATTCGTCCGCCGCTTTCTGAGAAGCACATTCGGTGAGGCTGCCGTGGGCGAGGGAGAACGGATACTGCTCAACCTCTTCGAACAGCGCAAGCAGATGGACAGACAAAACCCACTGGCATTTAAAAACACCATCCGTGACTGTGGAACGCAGATTGCCGCCAACCTGACATACGAGGAACGCTTGCAACTGCTGGTATTCTTGGTAGAAATTGCCAAAAGCGACGGACACGTCTGCAACGAGGAGATAGAAGCCTTGAAAGAAGTGGCCATGTACATGGGACTATCCGTCAAGGAAGTGGAATCCATGCTTAACCTAGGCGGTAGCTCACTGAACGAGGCCTACAAAGTACTTGAAATTGAACCCACTGCCACCAATGACGAAGTGCGTGCCGCTTACCGCCGCCTAGCCTTGAAACACCATCCCGACCGGGTGGCAACGCTGGGCGAAGACATCAAGAAAGCCGCAGAAGAGAAGTTCCAAAGCATCAACAATGCCAAAGAACAGATATACAAGGCACGAGGTATGAAATGACGTACCTCGCTCCTTGCCTTGTGGACAGCATCATGACGTTTATAAACATTCTATAATTAACATCAACCCACACACTTATGAAGAAAACCCTTGCAATCCTTGCACTAGGCCTTACTGCCATTGCCGGACATGCCGCCACGCCGCTCTGGATGCGCGATGTGCAAATCTCTCCCGACGGTACGGAAATCGCATTCTGCTACAAAGGAGACATCTACAAGGTGCCCGCCAAAGGTGGAACCGCCACACAGCTTACTACCCAAGAGAGCTACGAATGTACCCCCATATGGTCACCGGACGGCAAACAGATTGCCTTTGCCAGCGACAGATACGGCAACTTCGACGTATTCGTGATGCCGGCAGACGGCGGAACCGCCCAACGGCTCACTACCCACTCCACCGGTGAGATACCCTCCACATTCACTCCGGACGGAAAGTATATCTTGTTTTCCGCATCCATCCAGGACCCGGCAAGCAGCGCTCTTTTCCCCACTTCGGCCATGACCGAGCTTTACAAAGTACCTGCAACGGGAGGGCGTACGGAGCAAGTGCTGGGCACCCCTGCCGAAGCGGTCTGCTTCGACAAGGCGGGCCATCAGTTCCTCTACCAAGACCGCAAGGGATTTGAAGATGAATGGAGAAAGCACCACACCTCCTCCATCACCCGCGACATCTGGCTGTATGATGCAAAGACGGGTATCCATACCAACCTCACCGACCGCGCGGGCGAAGACCGCAACCCGGTGTTGTCACCCGACGGAAGAACGGTTTACTTTTTGAGTGAGAGAAACGGCGGCTCATTCAACGTGTATGCCTTCCCGCTGGCACAGCCCCGAGAGGTGAAGCCCATCACCAGCTTCAAGACACATCCCGTGCGCTTCCTCTCCATGAGTGACGGCGGGACGTTGTGCTACAGTTACGACGGCGAAATCTATACCCAGCAGCCGGATGCCACCCCGAAGAAAGTCGCCATAGAACTGGTGCGCGATGACCGGCCGCAATTCGCCAACCTGCAGTCTTCCGACGGAGCCACCTCTGCCGTTGTGTCCCCGGACGGAAAACAGATTGCCTTCACGCTGCGCGGAGAAGTCTTTGTCACTTCGGCAGACTATGCCACTACCAAGCAGGTGACGCACACACCGGCACGCGAAGCGGGCCTCTCCTTTGCGACGGACAACCGCACCCTGGCCTACGCCAGCGAGCGAGGCGGCAACTGGCAGCTCTACCTTGCCAAGATAGCCCGCAAGGAAGACCCTAACTTCCCGAACGCCACGCTGATTGAAGAAGAAGTGCTGCTGCCCTCCACCACCGTGGAACGTGCCTATCCGCAATTCTCGCCCGACGGCAAGGAACTCGCCTTTATCGAAGACCGCATCCGGCTGATGGTGCTCAATCTGGAGACGAAGAAGGTGCGCCAGATTACGGACGGCTCCACCTGGTACAGCACCGGCGGAGGATTTGACTACGCATGGTCGCCGGACGGTAAATGGTTTACACTTGAGTTCACGGGTAACAAGCACGACCCCTACTCCGACATCGGCCTGGTCAGCGCAGAGGGAGGCAAAGACATCATCAACCTCACCAATAGCGGCTACATGAGCGGCTATCCCCACTTTGCGCTGGACGGCAACGCCATCCTTTTCACCACCGAACGCTACGGCATGCGTGCCCATGCCTCATGGGGCTCGCTGAACGACGCCATGCTCGTCTTCCTCAACCAAGACGCCTACGACAAATACTGCCTGAGCAAAGAAGACTACGAACTGCGCAAGGAGCTGGAGAAGGAACAAAAGAAGTCTGCCGGAAAAGACACCCCCCAAGACAAAAACAAGGATAAAAAGAAGAAAGACGACAAGAAAGACAGCAATGCTGACGAAAAAGATGACCAGCCGAAAGACATCGTCGTAGAGCTGAAAGGCATCGAAGACCGTGTGGTGCGCCTCACCCCGAATTCTTCCGACATGGGCAGCACCATCATCTCCAAGGATGGCGAGACACTCTACTACCTGGCAGCCTTCGAAGGCGGCTACGACCTCTGGAAGATGAATCTGCGCAAGAAAGAGACCCGCCTGCTGCACAAGATGGATGCCGGATGGGCGGACATGCAGCTGGACAAGGACGGCAAGAGCCTCTTCCTGCTGGGTAGCCACAAGATGCAGAAAATGGACACTTCATCCGACGCGCTGACCCCCATCACCTTCCAGGTAGATGCCAAGATGGACCTGGCTGCGGAGCGCGAATACATGTTCGACCACGTGTACCGCCAACAGCAGAAGCGATTCTACAATACCAATATGCACGGAGTGGACTGGGACAAGATGACCGCCGCCTATCGCCGCTTCCTGCCCCATATCGACAACAATTATGACTTTGCCGAACTGCTGAGCGAATGGCTGGGCGAGCTGAACGTATCTCACACCGGCGGCCGTTTCTATCCCAAAGGGCAATCCGAACCTACTGCCAGCCTGGGACTGTTCTTCGACTGGAACTACACGGGCAAGGGCATGCTCATTGCCGAAGTAGTGGAGAAAGGCCCCTTCGACACAGCCAACACCCGGGTGAAAGCCGGCACAGTCATCGAAAAGATAGACGGCGTGGAAATCACCCCCGATGCGGACTATTACACGCTGCTCAACAACAAGGCACGGAAGAAAACACTTGTTTCTCTCTTCGACCCGCAGACCAAGGAGCACTGGGAAGAGGTCATTATCCCCATTACGAACGGTGCGTTCAGCGATTTACTCTACAGCCGCTGGGTGAAACAGCGTGCGGCAGACGTTGACCGATGGTCGGGTGGCCGATTGGGTTACGTGCACATCGAGTCTATGGGAGACGACAGTTTCCGTTCCGTCTACTCGGACATCCTGGGAAAATACAACAACCGCGAAGGCATCGTCATCGACACCCGTTTCAATGGCGGCGGACGCTTGCACGAGGATATAGAGATACTTTTCAGCGGACAGAAATACTTCACCCAAGTGGTGCGCGGCCGCGAGGCGTGCGACATGCCCAGCCGCCGCTGGAACAAACCCTCCATCATGGTGATGTGCGAGGCCAACTACTCCAATGCGCACGGCACGCCGTGGGTTTACAGCCACCGCGGACTGGGCAAGCTGGTAGGCATGCCCGTGCCGGGAACCATGACCAGCGTGTCGTGGGAACGCCTGCAAGACCCGTCATTGGTATTCGGCATCCCCGTCGTGGGCTACCGCCTGTCGGACGGCAGCTATCTGGAGAACTCGCAGCTGGAGCCGGACATCAAAGTAGCCAATTCACCCGAGACCATCGTGAAGGGAGAAGACACACAGCTGAAAGCTGCCGTAGAGGAACTGCTGAAGGAACTCGAAAAATAAGTACCGCCCTGCCCCACGCAGGAATACCGGTCATATAGGCCGATATATATATTAAGATGATGTGTCAAAACGGTTGATGGCACATCATCTTTTTTTATATGCCACAAGGAAGCAAGACTTTTTCTATCTCACTTTTTTGCACTATCTTTGTGACATAAATTCCTAACTCTTTAACTGATTATGTTTGCTGACTTGTTAAACTCCTCCTATTTCGCGCTCTTTCTCATTGTGGCTTTAGGCTTCATGTTGGGAAGAATCAAGATTAAAGGGCTTTCGCTCGACGTCTCCGCCGTCATCTTCATTGCCCTGCTGTTCGGACACTTCGGTGTCATCATCCCCAAAGAATTAGGAAACTTCGGACTGGTGCTCTTCATCTTCACCATCGGCATCCAGGCCGGTCCCGGATTTTTCGACTCCTTCCGGAGCAAGGGCAAGACGCTTATCATCATCACCCTGCTCATCATCTGCTCCGCCGCCCTGACGGCAGTAGGACTGAAATATGCCTTCGACATCGATACTCCCAGTGTCGTGGGACTGATAGCCGGTGCCCTGACCAGTACGCCGGGACTCGCCGTTGCCATTGACAGCACCCATTCCCCACTGGCATCCATCGCTTACGGTATTGCCTATCCTTTCGGCGTTATCGGCGTGATTCTCTTCGTTAAGCTGCTGCCCCGTATCATGCGCATCGACCTCGACAAGGAGGCGCGCCGGTTGGAGAAGGAACGCCGCAGCCAGTTCCCGGAACTGACAACCTGTCTGTTCCGCGTAACCAACCCCGCCGTCTTCGACCGGAGCCTGATGCAAATCAATGCGCGCGCCATGACCGGAGCCGTCATCTCACGCCACAAGCACAACGAGCAGATAGCCATCCCCACCGCCCAGACCATCCTGCACGAGGGAGACTACATACAAGCCGTGGGTAGCGAAGAGGCCTTAAACCAGCTCGCCGTCCTCGTGGGCGAACGCGAAGAAGGCGAACTGCCACTCGTAGACATGCAGGAGATTGAATCCCTGCTGCTCACCAAGAAAGATATGATAAACAAGCAGCTGGGCGACCTCAACCTGATGAAGAACTTCGGCTGCACCGTCACCCGTATCCGCCGAAGCGGCATCGACCTCTCCCCCTCGCCCGACCTCGCCCTGAAATTCAGCGACAAGCTGATGGTGGTGGGCGAGAAGGACGGCATCAAGGGAGTGGCACGCCTGCTGGGCAACGACACCAAGCAACTGTCCGACACCGACTTCTTCCCCATCGCCCTGGGCATCGTGCTGGGCGTGCTCTTCGGCAAGCTCAACATCTCCTTCTCGGACAGTCTGTCGTTCTCTCCGGGACTGACGGGAGGCATCCTGATGGTCGCCTTGTTCCTGAGCGCCATCGGAAAGACCGGCCCCATTCTGTGGTCCATGTCCGGCCCTGCCAACCAACTGCTGCGCCAGCTGGGACTGCTGCTCTTCCTTGCCGAAGTAGGGACATCGGCAGGACGGAATCTGATGGCCACGTTCCAGGAAAGCGGCTGGCTCTTGTTCGGCGTAGGCGCCGCCATCACGCTGGTGCCCATGCTGGTGGCAGTATGCGTAGGCCTGTTCGTGTTCAAGATAAACATTCTCGACCTGCTGGGCACCATCACCGGCGGCATGACCAGTACGCCCGGCCTTGCCGCCGCCGACTCCATGACGGACAGCAACATACCGAGCGTGGCCTATGCCACGGTATATCCCATTGCCATGGTGTTCCTCATTCTGATAATCCAGGTGATAGCCTCCGCAGTCTATTGACGCATGAAGACGTACAGCCGGACAGAAACCATCGCCCGCATGAACGCACTGGCCGGAGCCAATGTGCCCTTCCTCTTCATCGTAGACTACGCGCAAGAGCAGTCGCACATTGAGCCCCTCGACCGGATAGACCCCGCCACCTGCCTTTTCCAATTCCCGAAGGCAGGCAACACGGAGACGGCTGCAACAGCCCTTGCCAGAAGCACAGCCGCCCGATGCGCCGGCCCTATCCAGTGGGACATCACTCCCCCTTCCCCCGCCGCATACAGACATTCGTTCGACCTCGTGAAGCAAAACCTGCTGGCAGGCAACAGCTACCTGACGAACCTCACTTGCCGGGTACCCGTCACCACCAATCTGACACTGGAAGAAATATTCCTCCACTCCGAAGCCTTGTACAAGCTGTGGCTGAAAGACCGGTTCGTCTGCTTCTCCCCCGAAATCTTTGTCCGCATAGAGAAGGGCAAGATAAAGTCCTTCCCCATGAAAGGCACCATCGACGCTACCCTGCCCGATGCGGAACAGCTCTTAATGCAGGACACCAAAGAGGCAGCCGAGCACGCCACCATCGTCGACCTGATACGCAACGACCTCAGCATGGTTTCGGAACACGTCGAAGTGACCTCCTACCGATATATAGACCGCCTGCAAACCAATAAGGGCCCCATCCTCCAGACCAGCTCCGAGATATGCGGCACCCTGCCCGAAGACTACACCGCACACCTGGGCGACATCATCTTCCGCCTGCTTCCTGCCGGCTCCATCACCGGCGCCCCCAAGCCCAAAACCGTAGAAATCATCGCCCAGGCCGAAGACTACCGCCGGGGCTTCTACACCGGCATCATGGGGCATTATGCCGACGGACAGCTGGACAGCGCTGTCATGATACGCTTCATCGAGCAGGAAAACGGCCAGCTCCACTTCAAGGCAGGAGGCGGCATCACCGCCAAAAGCCGGTGGGAAAGCGAATACAACGAAGTAATACAGAAAATATATGTGCCTATTTATTGAAACCATACGCATCGACCACGGAAGGGTCTGCAACCTTTCCCGCCACAACCGGAGGCTGAACGATACCCGCGCCCACTTCTGGCCGGAAAGCACACCGCTGCAACTGTCCTATTATCTGTCGTCTCCCGGCTGTGGAGCAGGCATCACCGGGGCGGGCATCGTCAAGGCACGCGTAGTGTATGGTGAAAAAGGTATTGAAGACCTCAGCTACTCCCCCTACGCCGTGCGGCACGTGCATTCGCTGGCACTGATGCAGGCCGATACCATCGACTACACCTACAAAAGCGCCGGACGCGAACCGCTGAACTGCCTCTTTGCCCTGCGCGGCGCATGCGACGACATTCTGATTGTGAAACAAGGCCTGCTGACAGACACCTCCATCGCCAACATCGCCCTTTCCGACGGTACCCACTGGTACACGCCGGCACATCCCCTGCTGAAAGGGACCAAACGGGCAGCCTTGCTGGAAGAAGGAATCTTGCAGGAAAAAGATATCAGACCGGAAGACTTGCCTTCATTCTCTACTGTCAGGCTGTTCAATGCCATGATTGACTGGGGAGAACTGGAACTCCCCGTACGGAACATCATCCCGTAGAGCCTCTACTCGTGCATATCGTTGAGATGTATCTCCAAAGACTTCACCGATATATATATTTCGTACACCGATATGGCCAGCGAAATAATCAGCAATATCAGCGCCAAACCGAAGATATAGGCCGAAAGCAGATGGAGACGGATATAGACAAAGAACATGCTGACCACGC
>ERZ791926.1460-NODE-1460-length-11806-cov-4.573313_pt1 | contig 11806 bp, 10 predicted proteins | sample MGYA00510131_ERZ791926 | MGnify/ENA primary metagenome ERZ791926 (study PRJEB30046, sample SAMN00792052) | human gut metagenome | study: EMG produced TPA metagenomics assembly of the A metagenome-wide association study of gut microbiota in type 2...
CTCCGGCGGCAAAGGTGGATCTGAAGGCCGGCGAACCGGTAAATTCTCCGATGCCGGGAAACATTCTCCGTGTCGAGGTCAAGGAGGGCGAACAGATCAAGGCCGGACAGCTGCTGGTCGTTCTGGAGGCCATGAAAATGGAAAACGAGATCCTGGCACCGCACGACGGCACTGTTGCACAGGTCGTTGTCTCCAAGGGAACAACTGTAGAGACTGGTTCTCCGCTGATCGTCCTGGCGTAAAGGAGGGGTGTATTCATGAATATGCTTGAAACCCTCCAGAACCTGCTGAATGACTCCGGTTTTGTCAGCTTTTTCGCCGACGGCGGCTGGAAGAACCTGGTCATGATCGCAGTCTCCTGCCTGCTGCTGTACCTGGGCATCAAGAAACAGTTTGAGCCGCTGCTGCTGGTGGGCATCGCTTTCGGCTGCCTGCTGGTCAACGTCTCCAACTTCTTTGTAGATGGCGCAAGCTCCGCCAACGCCCTGTACCATCCGGAATTGTGGAATGCGTTCCTGGAAGAAGGCGGCGAGTATTACCACAGCTACGGACACATCATGGCGAACGGCGGACTGCTGGATATCCTGTATATCGGCGTAAAGTCCGGTCTGTATCCGTCTCTGATCTTCCTGGGCATCGGTGCGATGACCGACTTCGGTCCGCTGCTGTCCAGCCCGAAGAACCTGCTGCTGGGTGCAGCCGCACAGATGGGTGTATTCCTGGCGTTCTTCGGCGCAGTTTGCCTGGGCTTTGACGGCAACCAGGCAGCGTCCATCGGTATCATCGGCGGCGCAGACGGCCCGACGGCAATCTTCCTGACCAGTAAGCTGGCACCGGAACTGCTGGGACCGATCGCTATTGCAGCATACTCCTATATGGCGCTGATCCCGATGATCCAGCCGCCTCTGATGAAGCTGCTGACCACCAAGAAGGAACGGGAAGTCAAGATGGAAATGACCCGCCAGGTCTCCAAGACCGAAAAGATCATTTTCCCGATCGTCGTTTCTCTGGTCGTTATCCTGCTGCTGCCGTCCACCGCTCCGCTGATCGGCTGCCTGATGCTGGGCAACTTGTGGCGTGAATGCGGCGTGACAGAGCGTCTGTCCGATACCGTACAGAATGCGCTGATGAACATTGTCACCGTATTCCTGGGCATCTCCGTTGGTGCAACCACCGTTGCATCTTCGTTCCTCACACTGAACACACTGAAAATCGTTGTTCTGGGTCTGCTGGCATTCTGCTTCTCCACCGTTGGCGGTCTGCTCGGCGGTAAGGTTATGTATATCGTTACCGGCGGCAAGGTAAATCCGCTGATCGGTTCTGCCGGTGTATCCGCAGTGCCGATGGCAGCCCGTGTTTCCCAGAAGGTTGGTCAGAAGGCAAATCCGGCTAACTTCCTGCTGATGCACGCAATGGGTCCGAACGTAGCCGGTGTTATCGGTTCTGCAATCGCAGCCGGTTTCCTGCTGGCAGTATTTAAGTAAACTTCCTCGTTTGCATATCATTTCCCGTTCCGTATCCTTTCGCACAACAGATAACGGAACAGGTTCTAAAAACAAAACGCCCGATACAAGCAATATACGGCTTGTATCGGGCGTTTTTGTGTTAGCAGGAGAAGAGACACCGGAAATCATGGGAAATCGCTCACAGCAGGCTTTCCGTGGATTCTGAGCGATATGCAGTCTGGCAGTTCCACATCGCTGTGCAGGAAAGCTTTGCATTGGCTCTGTCCGGCGCAGCGATTTACCATAACAAACAAAAATCCCCGCAGGCAAACACGCTGCGAGGAACAATGCAAATATTCATTGTTGTGTCAAAATCAAGATGTATGGTCACTTCCGAACCGGAAGCTCGTCACCCCTGTGGTGACGGCGAATCAAAAGAAAAGATAAATTGTAGATCGAAATTTCAGAATCAAAAACTAATAGATGAGTTTATAAAGATTGGGGAACAATGCCAGGTATTCGCTCAGCTTTGTACGCTTGCTGGAACCCGGATCGTTGATGATAAAGTTTTCTGCGGAGAACGCAGTGCCTTTTGAACCAGTGTAACCGGTAATCAGCACGTAATGCTGGCTGCCGTTGGACTTCTTTGCACCGATCACAACCGGTGTGTTGTTCAGCAGCTGATCGTAGATCTTCTGCATCACCTTCTGTGAAATGCTGCCACTGACATCCTCTACCTGGTATCCCAGCTTGGTGCAGGACGACCAGATCAGATTGTCACTGCTGTAGGTCAGCTTGGACACCATCTTATCCGGTGTAGTATTCGTGCCGGTCTGGTAAGAATACTTCATCGCCAGCGCTGTGGTCACACAGCCTACCTTTCCGATGGTAGAATAGTTGATAACCTTGTTGCTCCACTTGGAGTCGAACTGTTTATAGTCCACCACGTTCAGCTGTACTGCCTGGTGACCAGTCTCTGTCATGATGCCGGTCGTCGGATCGAAGTAACGGGAAGTGTCCCCTACGGTCACCCAGCCAGTCTGCATGAAAAATGTGGACGGGTTAAAGTAATAAACGTCTCCGTTAATGGTAATGAGTCCGGATGCTGCGCCGTTCTCTGTCATATAGAGCTTGCCGCCGTCCTTTGCAGTCCAGCCGGTATATGCCGCGCCGCTCTCCGAATTGAAGTAATACAGTTTTCCGCCGATCTCCTGCCAATCTGTAAGACGAACGCCTGTCGCAGCGTCAAACCCGTAAACCTTTCCGTCAATGGTCTGTACGCCAGTTGCCACGCCGTGGGTGGTCAGATACAGCATGCCATCCTCTGTCTCCAGCCATCCTGTGTGCAGGGCACTGGTAGAAGGGTCAAAATAGAACCGTGCGCCGGCGATTTCCACCCAACCGGTCTGAAGTGCGCCGGTCTCTTCGTTGAAGTAATAATAGCTACCGTTGATCTCCTGAAGTCCGGTCTGCATTACGCCGTTGGCGTCCGCATAATAGGTCACGCCGTCAATGGCGCATATGCCGGTCATCAGATAACCCTTTTCACTAAAGCAATAGGTCTTTCCGTCGATCTGTGTCAGTCCGGCAGCGAGAACGCCGCTAGCATCTGCCCACATGGCAGAAGAGCCGTCTTTGATCCAGCCGGTCTGCATCAGCTTGTCTGCGGAGAAGTAGTAGTCCTTGCCGTTAATGGTATAACGTCCGGAAACTGCGCCCTTGTCCGCTGTGAGGTAATAGGTTCCGGCATCTGTCACTGCCCAGCCGGCAGCCACGGTAGCATCCTCGTTGTAGCAGTACAGCGAGCCGTCATCATACGTGATCCAGCCGGTCTGCACACAGCCGTATTCATCGAAGGTATACGGTGTGCCGTTGATGCTCTGCACGCCGGTCAGCTTTCCGGCATCCTGGTCAATGTAGTACAGGGAATCCTGATAGTTCATCCAGCCGAACACCGGTGTGCCGACCTCTGCGTCATAATAATAACGCTTTCCCTCGACCGTCTGCCAGCCTGTCCGCAGTGCGCCGTCCGAGGCGAACAAATAAGTATATCCGTCGTCCAGCGTGGTCTCTTCCTGGGCACAGCTGCCGTCGTTGTAATAATAATAAAGGCTGTCGTCATCCGAAACATACCAGCCTGTCTGTGTGATCTGGTCTGCGTCACAGCTGCCCGTCAATACACGGTTGCCGCTGTCTGTCACAATAAAACGGTTCAGGTGCAGTGTCGTTTCCTGCACATCCGTCTCCTCTGCCGAAGCAGAAACTGCACCGATCAAAAGCGATGCGAGCAGTCCGCTGGCTGCGGCAAGGAGTATTTTGCGCATCGGTTGCGCCATTGGTTTCACGTCCTTTCGTGTCAAAGGAACACACGCCCGCCCGGGCAGCATTCCTTTCTAGCGACCGCTGTTTCCATTTTGCAATCGCTGTCGTCTGCGTTCGTATCCAATTGACAAAAATTCGCCGTCAATTGTAATCGATTTGTCATGAATCCACTATTTATTATACCGATGTTTGATGCTGCTGTCAATCAATTTGCCGCACAGATTGAAAAAAGTGTCGAATTTTCGGCGCACTGCACAAAAAGCAGATGACACGCTCGCCCATTCTGCACAATTTTTCAAGCTAATAAAACCCATTATCTGGAATATTCAAAATGAAATATTGGTAACAAAACAGTTATTTCGGCAAAACTATCGCTGCCGGACTGCTGATCGCACCGTAATATTCCGGCCGTCTGTCCCGGAATACGCCCCAGCTCATACGCATTTCTGCCATTTCATCCAGGTCATAGGTCTGCATGGCAATGCCTGCCTCGTCCCGTCCCAGCTGCTGCATCACAGCGCCGGTGCAGTCCGTCAGAAACGATGTGCCGTAGAACGACAGTGCCGAGGACTGCTGCTGGTTCTCTTCGTCCGGTGTGACCGTCTCTGTGCCGATGCGGTTTGCTGCAATGACCGGCATCAGATTTGCTGCAGCGTGTCCCTGCATACAGCGCTGCCAGTGGGGCGCACTGTCCACCTCCAGGATCGGCTCAGAGCCGATGGCAGTGGGATAGAACAGCAGTTCTGCGCCGGCAAGCGCCATACAGCGTGCCGCCTCCGGAAACCACTGATCCCAGCAGATGCCCACGCCGATCTTGGCATACCGGGCGTTCCACACCTTAAATCCGGTATCCCCCGGCGTGAAATAGAACTTTTCCTGGTAGAAGTGGTCGTCCGGGATATGGGTCTTGCGGTAGATGCCCAGGACGGTGCCGTCCGCATCAATAATGGCAACGGAATTGTACAGCACATTGCCTGCCTTTTCATAAAAGCTGACCGGCAGCACCACGTTTAATTCCGCAGCCACCCGACGCAGCTGCTGAATCGCCGGATTTTCTGCCGGCGTGGTCGCCAGGTCATAGGACGCATAGCGGCGTTCCTGGCAGAAATAAGGGTTTTCGAACAGTTCGGGCAGCAGAATGATCTGTGCGCCGTCTGCCGCCGCCCGGCGCACCATAGTTTCAGCGGTGCGGCGGTTTTCTGCGGCATCGGGGACGCACGCCATCTGTACAGCGGCAACAGTTACTTTACGCATGAGAATTGCTCCTTCCTTCCGGTATCTGCTGTGTGATACAGTGAATATTGCCGCCGCCCAGCAGAATTTCTCTGGCGGCAATGGGAATGATCTTTCGTGTGGGGAACTGCGCCGCCAGGATCTCGCAGGCAGTCTTGTCCATCGGGTCGCCGAACTGCGGCACAAGAACGCTGTCGTTGGCGATATAGAAATTTACATAGGATGCCGCCAGACGCTCATCCACGCTCCGGGTCGGCTCGCCGTCCCAGAGATCCAGCGCATCGCATTCCTCCTGGGTGACGCAGACCGGCGTCTGCGGAATGGGCAGCTGTGTCACTTCCAGCTTTCTGCCCTTTGCGTCCGTCTGCTGTTCCAGATAGTCGGCACAGGCTTTGGAAAGGGCATACTGCGGGTCGTTTTCGTTGTCCGTCCACGCCAGAACCACCTTGCCGGGCGCAGTGAACGCACAGACGTTGTCCACGTGTTCGTTGGTCTCATCTCCGTAGATGCCTCTGGGCAGCCACAGCACCTTTTCCGCACCCAGCATGACGCAGAGTTTTTCGGTGATCTCCGCCTTTGTCATCTGCGGATTGCGTCCGGCGCTGCACAGGCAGCTTTCCGTGGTGAGGATAGTTCCCTCGCCGTCGCTGTGGATGCTGCCGCCTTCCAGGATAAAGCCCCGGCTGTCGTAGGTGTCCGTCCAGAACAAGTCGCAGACCTTCCGTGCCACATGGTTGTCCTTGTCCCACGGAAAATACAGCCCGTCCTCCAGACCGCCCCAGGCGTTGAAACCCCAGTCGATGCCACGAATGCCTCCGGCAGCGCTGCGGACAAAGGTGGGACAGACATCTCTCGCCCAGGAGTCGTCCGTCTCCATTTCCACCAGACGGATCTCCGGCGGCAGCATGGCACGTGCCGTCTCGTACTGTGCCGGAGAGACCAGCATGGTGACGGTCTCTGACTGTGCAATGGCAGACGCCACCGCCACGAATGCCTTTCGTGCCGGCCAGCCGCCGCTGCGCCAAGAGTCGCCCCGTTCGGGCCAGATGAGCAGACAGCCTGCGTGCCGTTCAAATTCCGCCGGCATGGAAAAACCATCCGTTTTTGGTGTTGTATGTAAAATGTGCATGGGATCGCTCCTCTCTGAATTGCAAGGAATATTATAACATATTTTCTTTGGGAATGCAATCGAATTCTATGGGCGGTTTTTCACGAGATTGTGGAAATGGTGTAGATTTCGTGGAAGGCAGGCTCTGAATCCTGTATAAAATCTTTTCGGCGGCACACAATACGTTGGGAGGTGATGCAAAATGACAAGCAAAGAATTGCTATACGTGGAGGATGCACTGGGACATGAAAAGTATTTTCAGACCAAGTGCAATGAGGCTGCGCAGCAGATCCAGGACGAAACGCTGAAACAGTGCGTGATGCAGATGGCAGAAAAACACCGCCAGCTGTTCCGGACATTCTACGGACTGCTGTAGCGTGTGTTCCCATAAAATGGAGGAAACAAAAATGGACGACAAAAACGTAATGGAAAACATTCTGCTGCTGGAAAAGGGCGTGTGTGACCTGTATATGCACGGCACCATCGAATCCTGCACCAGCAACGTACACCAGGCGTTCAGCCATGCGCTGAGCGACTCTCTCGCCATGCAGGATACGCTGTATGACCAGATGGCTGCAAAGGGCTGGTATCCCACCGACCGTGCCGAGATGACAAAGATCCAGGCGGTCAAGAAAAAGTTCCAGTCCATGCAGGGCTGACCCAGACGCAAAAAAGCTGCCGTATTTCTGCGGCAGCTTTTTTCATTACGGAATCAAAAGGTTCTCCCATTTCAGCGAAAACACCGGCACGTCCTGCATCCCGGCATAGGAGACCATGCTCCGGTTTGCACTTCTCGTCCCGAATATCACAAGCAGATCACTGGCGCTGCACATGATGCGGTCTGCCGCCTCATAGCAGTCCGCCGTTTCCTCCGGCTCGGCGCAAAAGACTTCGTCCGCCTTTTCCAGAATCTGTTGAAAACGTTCCCGGAGTTCCGGTTTCCACCCGGCGTTGTGTTCCGGATAAGGCTGCACCAGATGCAGGCGCAGCGCCGGATGGTAGAGTTTCAGCGCACAGATCATCTCCGCCGACCAGAACGGGATGCCGTATGCGCCGTTGACATAGAAGTCTGTATATCCCTTTTCCACCAGGGCGCAGAGGATCTCCAGCAGATTGCACTTGAGAATGGACAGCGCATTTTTCGGAAAGCGCTCCGGCGGAGCGATCTGCAGTGCCAGCAGCAATTCAAATCCACGTGATGTAATGGTACAGGTCATCGCAGCACTCCCCTTCTGTCGATTTGCACCCGTTTTTTCAGAACAGGTCTGCATCTGTCAAGCCGTGAATAACAGTTTCCATTTAACTATACCACAAAATTCCCTTTTTGTCAACTCAGCTGAGTTAACCTTTCATACGCCAGATTTCTTATAATGAACAATGAGGGATTCGCTGGAAAGTGCCGTAAGCGCCGGTTTCAGCGATTTTCTTTCCACATCGTTACTAGGAGATTCAATACATGACGTTAACGGAAGCGATCCAACAGCGTATCCGGGAACTCTGCCGGGAACGGAATATAACGCTGAACCACTTGTCCATGCTCTGCGGAATGACCCAGTCTACCGTGCATAATATTTTCGCACGCCCCAACAACAGCCCCACCATATCTACCATTAAAAAGATCTGCGACGGGCTGGATATCACCCTGGGTGAGTTTTTTCAGACAGAGTATTTCGACACGCTGGAACAGGAATTGCAGTAGAGCAGCAGGAATGCTGCTCTTTTTTTGCAATGATTTTTGCAGGCAATATCAAAAATTGACGTTTGATACAAAGCATGATACAATAAAGACAACACTACACAAGTCTGACAGGCTGACTTTGTACGATGCCGTCTTAAACATGAAATATCATATAAAGGGGATACTATGAAACGAACTTTTTTATGCAACATATTGTTGACTTCTGCACTTATTGCAATCTGCATGGCTAGTTTTACCGGTTGCTTTCATGAAAACATACGTAAAGATACCTCGCATATCTCTGAAACTGAACTGAAACAACTTGAGGGAAATGCAGAGGATGTTGTAAAAGCATATTTTAGAGAGAAATATGACGTACAGGCTGCGGTTACCCATCAGGCTATTGCCGGAGGCGTTTTTTTAGGACCAGATTCGTCAGCAGAACAATATTATAATTTGACTGTCAGCATTACAGACGGCGAGTACTACACGGAATGCAGCGCAGAGGTATACGGAAAACGAGTCAATAAAGAAATAGAATTATATGTAAAAAACGAATCTTATTACGGAAAATTGATGAAGGATAAAATGATTCAGTGGATAGATCCGTATATCTTACAAGCCGGTTTAGATGATTATATCATAGAATATAGCTGCACAGAAGTATGCTTTCCGTCAGAATATGCTACAGACCTCACTGCGGATACGTTTATTTCATTAACTTCGAAAAACAGAAAATTATCTGCTTGTTTTAATTTGTTGATTTCAAAATCAGAATATATGCAGCATGAAAATCTATCAGAGGAATTTAATGACTTAAAAAGCCATCTAAAACAAATCGACGGTGAAATCACATTGCACTTGTATGTGTATGAGGATAAGGATTATACCCAAATAAAAAACGGAAACACTTCTCACTTTAACAGCATCCTATCATCAAAAATTCTTAGCTATACAGAATAAAAGAATTACAGCAGCACAAAGCTTATTCGCAAAATGCGTGTTTGATTCTTCGACAGCTTTTTTCGGCGGTAGTTTTGACAAGTTACACAAAAAATCTTGACATCCCATGTAAGATATGATACAATAAAAATAATTGGACAATTTCTCGTGTACAAAGCGTACCAGTATTTTTGGAAAGGAAGGATGATTGTCTATGAAGAAGTGGATTGCCGGGATTTCCGCCGCTGTGCTGGCGTTTACCGGGGTCGCATCCGCTGTTCCTGGCGCCGTGGTCACTGCTGCGGACAGCAACAGCAAGTACAATTACGGAGAAGCACTCCAGAAGTCGATGTTTTTCTACGAGGTACAGCAGAGCGGCGTCAAGCCGGACTGGAACGAGGTCAGCTGGCGCTCTGACTGTATGACAAACGACTATGTGCCGGGCGGCTGGTTCGACGCCGGCGACCATCTGAAGTTTACGCTGACCAATGCGTATTCCGCAGCGCTCCTGGGCTGGGGTCTGCTGAACTACGGCGACGGCGTAGACAAGGCTGGTCAGCGCACCATGTACGAGAACAACCTCCAGTTTGCGCTGGATTATCTGGTGGGCTGCGACCAGGGCGACAACATCGTATACATGATCGGCGAAGGTTCCTTCGACCACGTCTGGTGGGGTTCTGCGGAAGTGTATATGGATAAGTACGAGCTGATGAAGGGCGAGACCCAGCGCCCGTACTACACCTGTGAGGACAGCTGCATCGAGGCAGACATGGCGGCTGCGCTTGCCACCGGCTATCTGAATTTCAAGGATTCCCAGCCGGAAAAGGCAAAGGAATACCTGGAACACGCCGTTGACCTGTTCGACCGTGCCGACAAGCTGCGTTCCATCGGCGACGACCCGGAGGAACAGTCCTACTACAAGATCACCACATTCTACGATGACCTGTTCTATGCTGCAAACTGGCTGTATATGGCAACCGGCGAGCAGAAGTACCTGGATCTCTGCAAGACCGACTATATCCCGAACCTGGGCAAGGAAGAGCAGTCCAGCGAAATGAAGTACACCTGGGGTATGTGCTGGGACGATGTGATGCAGGGCGGTATGCTGCTGTATGCCATCAACACCGGGGAATCCCAGTGGAAGGATCAGTTCACCAAGCATCTGGAATACTGGACCACCGGTTACGGCGGCAAGCAGATCACCTATACGCCGGACGGTCTGCCGTGGCTGTTCCAGTGGGGTTCGCTCCGCCACGCCACCACCACCGCTTTCCTGGCATATGTGGCAGTGGATCAGCTGTATCAGGATGACACCGCTAAGGCTGAAAAGTACACCAAGTTCGCCGACAAGGTCATGAACTACTGCTTCGGCGACAACTCCAAGAATTTCAGTTATGTGGTCGGCATGGGTGAGGATTATCCCCAGGCATGGCATCACAGAACCTCCAGCGGCGCATGGAACGACAAGTGGAGCAACATCGGTCAGACCGAGGGCGAGGATGCAAAGCCTCATGCACACATTCTGTACGGCGCTCTGGTGGGCGGCCCGGATCAGAAGGACGGCTATTCCGACAAGATCGGCGACTATCAGTATACCGAAGTTGCCATCGACTACAACGCAGGCTACACCGCAGCGCTGTGCGCTATGGTAGACAAATACGGCGGCACATCCGACCCGGACTTCCCGCCGACGGAAACACCGAAGTGGGATGAATTCTTCATGAAGGCATCCATCAACCAGTCCGCATCCAGCTATACCGAGCTGAAAGTATTCGCCATGAACCACAGCGCATGGCCGGCAAGAACCATCAAGAACCTGTCCTACAACTACTATTTCGACATCAGCGAACTGGTAGACGCAGGCTATTCCATCAATGACGTCTCTGTCAAGGTTGGCTATGACCAGCACAGCGGCGACAAGGGCAAGATCTCCATTTCTGACCCGATCCAGTATGACGGCAACATCTATTATGTCAAGCTGTCCTTTGCGGACGGCAGCGTAGTGATGCCTACCGGTCAGTCGGAACACCGCAGCGAATGCCAGTTCCGCATCTCCATCCCGGACAACATCCAGGGCGTATGGGATCCCACAAACGACTATTCTTATGCCGGTCTGGAACAGGGCGGCGAAGATGCAATGGTGGCGACCGACCATATCACCATGTATGACGGCGACACACTGATCTGGGGCGTAGAGCCGGACGGCACCAAGCCGGACGTTACCACACCCACCACAACCAAGCCGTCTACCACGACGACCACGGAGACGACAACAACTACCACGGCGACAACAAAAGCTACAATGACGACCACTTCAGACGATATTATCTATGAATCCGAGGGCGCACTTCTGCTGGATGACGAGCCGGAGAAGCTGACCTATCGTGTTGGGGAGGATCTGGATCTCACCGGACTGCGAATTTCCCTGAAGTACTATTACGGAAAAGACAGCTGTGATGTGATCTATGACAAGGTATCGCCTGCCGATTATCCGGATAAATTTACCATAGACACTTCGGAATTTGACAGTTCCAAGCCGGGCACATATACCATTCGTGTGAAAGCAAGCTCGGATTTGATCTTGAACTATCGGTTGTCCTTTGCCGAGGTTTCTTTCAAGGTTACTGTTGAAGATCATGAGAACACAACAGAAACTTCATCCGTCACTACAACCACAACCACGACAACCTCTTCCACCGGCGTGATGGGCGATGTCCTCTACGGTGACGTCAACCTGGACGGCAGAGTGGATATCACAGACGCTGTCCTGCTGAACAAGGCAGTCGCAGGCGCAGTGGCACTGGATGACACCGCAAAGCGGAACGCAGACTGCGACGGCAGCAACGAGGTCGGCGCAAACGATGCTGTGGTACTGCTGAAGTTCCTGGTACACATCATCAACTCCATTCCGAGCGCAGACTAAACCAAAATATTTGGAAAGGCAATACCGCACAAAGCTTGTGCGTAAGATGCGCAGTCGGATTTTTCGACAGATTGCATAGAAATTCCGCAGGCAGACTTTGTGGTCGCAATCAATCCTAGTGCGACACTCCTTTGTTCTCGGGCAGAATCCTGCCT
>ERZ791926.1463-NODE-1463-length-11773-cov-3.555129_pt1 | contig 11773 bp, 8 predicted proteins | sample MGYA00510131_ERZ791926 | MGnify/ENA primary metagenome ERZ791926 (study PRJEB30046, sample SAMN00792052) | human gut metagenome | study: EMG produced TPA metagenomics assembly of the A metagenome-wide association study of gut microbiota in type 2...
AACGACCGACCGAAATCCGAGCTTTGTCAGCCTGCTTGGCTATGCACTGAAATAAATGGAGGAAAACAATGGAGGTGGAAACTTCATGGCAGAGAAAGTAAACATGCCATCCCAGAAGAAAGAAAAGAAGAAAAAGAGGAAGAAAAAACTTCCTTCGGATTTTTATGATTATAACCTGCTGGCCTGCACTATTTTGCTGGTCAGCTTCGGACTGATTATGCTGTACAGCGCGAGTGCCTACGAGGCGGCCAGTACATTCAAGGGAAATGATATGTATTATTTCACGCATCAGGCGGGGCTTTCTGCTATTGTTCTGGTGGGGATTGTGATATTGTCGAAGTTTGTAGATTATCATAGTGTATGGTTCCAGCGGATTGCAGCACTGGTATACTGGGGAAGTCTCTTTCTGATGGCGGCGGTAAGGTTTACGCCGCTTGGTTATGAAGCCTACGGGGCGAGAAGATGGCTCCGGATCGGCGGTGGCAGTCTTCAGCCTGCGGAGATTGGAAAGCTGGGGCTGATTCTGTATTTGCCATACATTATCCTGAAGATGGGAAAAAATATGCGTACCATCCGCGCAAAAGCAATTGTCCTCGGACTTGGCGTGCTGCAGGCGCTGGCTGCGTGGATTCTGACGGACAACCTGAGTACCGCCATTATTCTGGGACTCATCGCCTGCGTCATTTTGTTTCTGGCGGACCCGGAGGTAAAATTTTATGCGCGTGTGATTCCGGGCGCGGCGGTAATTGGCGTTTTTGCGATTATCATTTTAAAAAATAATCTGCAGATCTTTGAAAGAATAGGCGGTGACTTCCGGTCGAACCGTATCTATGAATGGCTTTCCGGAGGCAGCTATCAGATTCTGCAGGGACTTTATGCGATTGGCTCCGGTGGATTTCTCGGAAAAGGACTTGGCAACAGTACGCAGAAGATTACAACAATTCCGGAAGCACAGAACGATATGATCTTCTCGATCATCTGCGAGGAGCTTGGAATATTTGGCGCGCTTCTTGTATTGCTGCTGTTTGGCTACCTGCTGTACCGTCTGTTTGTGGTTGCACAGAATGCACCGGACGCGTATGGAATGCTGATGGTGAGCGGCGTTTTTGCACATATTTCCATTCAGGTTATTCTGAACCTGTGCGTTGTTCTGAAACTGATGCCGGCAACGGGAATTACCCTTCCATTTATCAGTTACGGAGGAACATCGGTGCTCTTTATCCTGACGGAAATCGGCATTGCCCTGTGCGTCTCCCGCTTTATTGTGTTCCAGGATGGAAAGAGCGGAGAAGGAGAGGCACAGGCGGAAGAACAGTAAAAGTAGAAAAATCTATTGACAAATGCCGGAATAACAGATACACTTTTTTCGAAAGAAATACTGGCTGCCGGGTAGAGGCAGGAAGGAGCAGAACAATGTTAGAAAAGATAAAAGAAATTTTAGTAGAACAGCTCAACTGTGATGCAGACAGCATCAACGAAGATACCTCTTTTAAAGATGACCTGGGTGCAGATTCCCTGGATCTCTACGAGATGGTTATGGCATTAGAAGACGAGTACGGAATTGAAATCGACACCGACGAACTGACAGACCTTTCTACCGTCGGCGACTTTATGGAATATTTGAAACAGCACGGCGTAGAGGTCTGAAAAAGAGCATTGCCGCTGGCAAAAGTGGAAGGATGGTGCAGCTCGGAAGAAACGCCGGGCTGTTTTCCATTCTAAATAAATGGTGGAAGGGAACAGACAAAAGGATTGTTCCAGAAAAACCAGAAATCAGGAGAAAAGAAAAATGAGCAATGTAAAAACAAGATTTGCACCGAGCCCGACAGGCCGGATGCATGTAGGAAATCTGCGTACTGCCCTGTATGCGTATCTGATCGCAAAACACGATGACGGAACCTTTATGCTCCGTATCGAGGATACCGACCAGGAGCGTTTCCAGGAAGGCGCACTTGATATCATCTACCGTACCTTAAAAGAGACCGGCCTGGTACACGACGAGGGACCGGACAAAGACGGCGGCTGCGGCCCGTACGTACAGAGCGAGCGTAATGCAGCAGGTCTGTACCTGAAATACGCAAAACAGCTGGTAGAGCAGGGTGACGCTTATTACTGCTTCTGTGACGCAGAGCGCCTGAGCCAGTGCAAGCGTAACGTAGGCGGAAAAGAAATCTCGATCTACGACAAACACTGCCTTGGTCTTTCCAAAGAGGAAGTAGAGGCCAATCTGGCAGCCGGCAAACCGTACGTCATCCGTTTCAATATGCCGACCGAAGGAACCACAACCTTCCACGATGAGATCTACGGAGACATCACCGTAAACAACGAGGAGCTGGAAGACCTGATCCTGATCAAATCCGACGGATATCCGACCTACAACTTCGCAAACGTCATCGACGACCATCTGATGGGTGTAACCCACGTTGTCCGCGGTAATGAGTATCTGTCCTCATCCCCGAAATACAACCGTATTTACGAGGCATTCGGCTGGGAAGTTCCGGTTTACGTACACTGTCCGCTGATCACCAACGAGGAGCATCAGAAGCTGTCCAAACGCTGCGGCCATTCTTCTTATGAAGACCTGATCGATCAGGGCTTCTTAAAAGATGCCATTGTCAACTTCGTAGCCCTTCTTGGATGGAGCCCGGAAGGAAACCGCGAGATCTATTCTCTCGAGGAGCTGGTAAAAATCTTCGATTACCACCACATCAGCAAATCTCCGGCCGTTTTCGATATGACAAAACTCCGCTGGATGAACGGCGAGTACATGAAGGCAATGGACGACGAGAAGTTCTATGAGATGGCGCTTCCGTATATCCAGAAGACAATCCACCGTCCGCTCGATTTTAAGAAAATTGCAGCCATGGTAAAAACAAGAATCGAAGTATTCCCGGATATTGCAGACCTCATCGACTTCTTCGAGGAAGTTCCGGAGTACGACGCTTCGATGTACACTCACAAAAAGATGAAGACAAACGAGGAGACCTCCCTTGCACTTCTTCAGGAAGTAAAACCGCTGCTGGCAGCGCAGGAAGATTTCAGCAATGATGCTCTCTTTGAGATGCTCAGCGCATTCGGAAAAGAAAAAGGATACAAGACCGGTTATATTATGTGGCCAATCCGTACCGCTCTTTCCGGAAAACAGATGACACCGGCCGGCGCAACGGAAATCCTTGAGGTTCTGGGAAAAGAGGAGTCTCTTGCCCGCATCGACAAAGCGATTGAGAAATTATCCAAATGATATATAATAATTCACAGAAAAAAGCGGTGATGCATACCACCGGCCCCATGATGGTCCTTGCCGGACCGGGGTCGGGGAAAACCGCAGTGATTACGGGGCGGACCTGCCAGCTTGTAACGAGCGGCATTTCCGCCTCTCGTATTCTTGTCGTAACATTTACGCGTGCGGCGGCAAAAGAGATGAAGGAGCGGTATTTGAAGGCGATGGGAAAGACGAGTACCCAGGTCACCTTTGGAACGTTCCACGGGGTATTCTACGCGATTCTGCGCCATACGTACCGCATGTCCGGCAACAATATTTTAAGCGAGGAAGAGAAAAAGCGGCTGATGCGCGAGCTGGTCAACCACTATGCCAGAGACCTGGAGGAAGAGGATCTCGAGGAAAATCTGGCGCGCGAAATCAGCACTGTGAAGAACAATCAGATCCCGCTGGAACATTACTATTCCGCCTGTATGCCGCAGGAAAAGTTCCGCGAAATCTATGAGGCGTATGAGAAATGGCGGAAGGAGAACAAAAAACTCGATTTCGACGATCTGATGGTGCAGTGCAAACGTCTCTTTCTGGAGCGGCCGGAGGTCCTCCGCGCCTGGCAGCAGAAATTTCAGTATATCCTGATTGACGAGTTTCAGGACATCAGCCCCGTGCAGTATGAGATTGTGCGGATGCTGGCGCTGCCGGAAAATAACCTCTTTATTGTCGGGGATGACGATCAGTCGATTTATCAGTTCCGCGGGGCCAAGCCGGAGATCATGCTGAATTTTCCGAAAGATTACCCGGGCGCGGCGCAGGTAGTGCTCGATAAAAATTACCGTAGTACGGAATTTATCGTGAAGCGGTCCCAATGCCTGATCCACCACAACAAAAAGCGGTATGAAAAGGCGATTTCCACCGACAACGAGAAAGGCGCTCCGGTTGCAATCCGGGGATATAAGAACCCGCGCGAGGAGATGCGTGCCGTTGCCGAGGAGCTGCGGGAGGCGGAGAAAAACGGCTGTCCGTATGAAGAGATGGCGCTTTTGTTCCGCACGAATCTTGGCTGCCGGACAGCAGTAGAGGAACTGATGGAAGCACAGATCCCGTTCCAGATGCGGGATACCCTGCCGGATCTCTATGACCACTGGATTGCGAAAGATCTGCTGACGTATCTGAATCTTGCGATGGGAAGCCGGAAGCGCGGCGAGTTTTTAAAGATTGCCAACCGCCCGAACCGTTATCTGTCGCGGGATGCCTTTGAGGAGGCGACTGTTTCGTTCGATGCACTTCTGGAATATTACGAAGAAAAAGACTGGATGTGCCAGCGGATCCGCAAACTGGAGCAGGATATCACGACACTGACGCATTTATCGCCGTTCGGCGCGGTCAATTACATCCGCTATGCGATCGGCTATGAACAGTATGTGAAGGAATATGCTGCATACCGCCATCTGAAAGAGGATGATCTGATTTCCGTTTTGGACGAGCTGCAGGAGGCGGCAAAGAGCCAGAAAAGCATCGAGGGCTGGTTTGCACATATTGAGGAATACCAGCAGAAGATGAAGGAAAAACAGAAGCAGCGCGCAGAGAGTGCGGAAGGAGTTATGGTTTCCACCCTGCACAGCGTCAAGGGACTCGAGTACGACAAGGTCTATCTTCTTGACGTCAACGAGGGTGTAATGCCGTATCAGAAAGCAGTCCTTGCGGAGGCGATCGAGGAGGAGCGGCGGATGTTCTACGTCGGAATGACGCGCGCCCGGAAAGAGCTGACGCTCTGTTATGTGGAGGAACGGTTTGAAAAGAAAGTCGAGCCGTCCCGGTTCCTGGACGAGGTGATCCAGTAAATTTGTACTGTTGTGAAAGATGTTGAAAATAAATTTACTAATTGATAAAATTTTAACAAATAATACATTGACAAAGTTTTAACAATGAAGTATAGTAATACCTGTAAGCGGGAACAATAAGATGACCGCAAAGCGAGGAGGAAAAACATTATGAAAATTTTATTTTACGATACCCAGAGCTACGACAGAGAATCTTTCGACCGAACCAAAGAGCAGTTTCCAGAAATTGAAGTGGAATATTTAAAAACCGGCCTTGCTGCAAGAACCGCTTCCCTGGCAAAGGGCTACGATGCCGTGTGCGCCTTCGTAAACTCCGATGTCGGAACAAAAACCGTAGAAGCACTGCATGAGGCAGGCGTCAAGCTGATCCTAATGCGCTGCGCAGGCTTCAACAACGTAGATTTAAAGACAGCTGCAAAATACGGCATTGATGTACGCCGTGTACCGGGTTACTCCCCGGAGGCTGTAGCTGAGCATGCGATGACACTGGCCATGACGGTAAACCGCCACATGCACAAAGCATATACGAAAGTAAGAGAAAACGACTTCAGTCTGGGCGGACTGATGGGATTTAACTTCTATCAGAAGACCGCCGGAATCGTCGGAACCGGAAAAATCGGTGCGGCTATGGCAAGAATCTGCCGCGGTTTCGGCATGAAAGTCATTGCTTACGATGTATACCAGAATGAATCCTTAAAAGATTTTGTTACGTACGTAACTCTTGATGAACTGCTGGCACAGAGTGATCTGATCTCCCTGCACTGCCCGCTGATGGACAGCACATACCACATGATCAACCGCGAGAGCATCAAAAAGATGAAAGACGGCGTGATCCTGGTCAATACGTCCCGCGGAGGTCTGGTAAAGACAGACGACCTGATCGAGGGAATCCGTGCAAGAAAATTCTTCGGCGTCGGCCTTGACGTATACGAGGAGGAAACCCCGAACGTATTCGAGGACCGTTCCGATGAGATTCTGGAGCACTCCACCACAGCACGTCTCCTGTCCTTCCCGAACGTTATGATCACTTCACATCAGGGATTCTTCACCGAGGAAGCACTGCGTGCGATTGCAGAGACCACACTGCAGAATGCACTGGATTTCGAGGCAGGAAAAGAGACCCCGAACATTGTCCGTGCATAATGGAAATCCACTAGAAAACAGTTATCTTATAAGAGAACAAGAGACAACCCATTTTCGGCGGGTTGTCTCTTTTAAATTATGAGAAAATAGTGTATGATGGTAGATAGCAGAAAAAACGGCCAGAGGAAAACACTGGCCGGATACAAAAGGAGAGCAGGATTTTATGGACTGTAAAGAAGCAGAAAAATTAATACAGCCATACGTGCAGGGAAATATGCCGGAGAAAGAGATGGAACCGTTTATTTCCCATATCCGGAAATGCCATACATGCCACGAGGAACTGGAGACATATTTTATTGTGAACCGTGCGATGGCATATTTCGAGGATGACGCGCCCGATTCCTACAATCTGACAGGACTTCTGGAACGCGATCTGGAGAAAAAAGAGGAAGAAGCGAGACACCGCCGGTACAAAGATACGTTTTTCCGGGTGCTGATGCTGATTCTCGTTCTGTTTCTGGTGCTCCTGGCTCTGCACTATTTTGAAGTGATAGAATTACCCTGGCTGAAAGGATTATTATGAGTGATAAAATCGTATTACTGGACGGACACAGTATTCTGAACCGGGCTTTTTACGGCGTACCGGATCTGTCCAATGCAGAAGGACTGCACACGAACGCCGTATATGGATTCCTGAATATTCTGTTTAAAATTCTCGATGAGGAGCAGCCGCAGTATCTTGCCGTGGCGTTTGACCTCCATGCACCGACATTCCGCCACAAAATGTATGACCAATACAAGGGAACGAGAAAGCCGATGCCGCAGGAATTGCGCGAACAGGTCCCGGTGATCCAGGAAGTGCTCGCAGCAATGGACATTGAGATTGTCACAAAAGAGGGCTATGAGGCGGATGATATCTTAGGAACGCTCGGCCGCAAATGCGAGGCGGAAGGGATGGAAGTTACGATCGTATCCGGAGACCGCGACCTGCTGCAGCTTGCAACGGACCACATTCTGATCCGGATTCCAAAGACCGTAAAGCGTGTGACGACGATTGAAAATTACCACACGGCAGAGGTGCTGGAAAAATACAGTCTTCTCCCTAAACAGATCATCGATCTGAAAGCGCTGATGGGCGATACCGCAGACAATATCCCGGGTCTGCCGGGTGTCGGCGAGAAAACCGCGACGAAAATCCTGCTGCAGTACGAGACACTGGAAAATGCGCATGCACATTTCGAGGAGATCAAACCGAACAAGGCAAAAGAAGCGATGCGTGATCATTATGATCTGGCGGAATTAAGCAAAAAACTTGCAACGATTGATACCGATGCGCCGGTGGAGCTCGACCGTGAAAAAGCGGCACTCTCGAATTTTTATACACCAAAAGCGTATGAGATGTTCAAACGTCTGGAGTTTAAGAACCTGCTGGGCCGCTTCGAGGAGACGAATGCAGAACCAGAGGATGCCGTCTTTCTGCGCACCGTAACGGATTTTTCCGAGGCGGAAGAACTCTTTGGAACCATCGCGAAGGAGGAGAAGGCAGGAGCCGCTCTTCTGACAGAAGAAACCCCGAAGGACGGACCGATGGCAGATCGGAGCCGTTCACTTGTCGGTATGGCAGTTGCGTATGGAAGCGGAGAGCCGGATGTTGTTTACTTCCCAGCAGAAGGTTTCCTGACCGGAGATTATTTAAAAGAAAAATTGACTGAGCTGCAGAAGCAGATTTCGGTTTTCTGCGTCATGGACGGAAAAGAATTTCTGAAGGATATGCCGGACGCCGATGAAGCCCATCTGTTTGATGCCGGAATTGCCGCGTATTTATTAAATCCATTGAAATCACAGTATTCGTACGATGATATCGTAAAAGAGTACGTACACCGCTATGTGCCGGCAGTGGAAGAGATCTTCGGCGGAAGCAAGATTCCGGCCGCAGGAAAGATGACGCCGGAACAGCAGGAGTCGTATGCAGGTTATCAGGCGTATGCTGTATTTGCCGCACAGGAAAACATGGAAAAGCTGCTGAAGGAGCAGGGCATGTGGGATCTGTACCGGAATGTGGAGATTCCGCTGGTGTTTACGCTCCGTCAGATGGAAGCGGATGGAATCGCCGCAGAAAAAGAAGCACTTTCCGTTTACGGAGCTGAGCTGGCGGAGCGGATCGGAGAGCTGGAGGCACAGATCTACGAGGAGGCCGGCGAGGAGTTCAACATCAATTCCCCGAAGCAGCTCGGCGTGATTCTGTTTGAAAAGCTGCAGCTTCCGGGCGGCAAAAAGACCAAGACGGGTTATTCCACCGCCGCCGATGTGCTCGAAAAGCTCGCACCGGATCACAAACTCGTTGCCGATATTCTGGAGTACCGCCAGCTTGCCAAACTGAAATCGACGTACGCCGACGGTCTGCAGGCCGTGATCGGGAAAGATGGAAGAATCCATTCGACATTTAACCAGACCATCACCGCGACCGGCCGCATCAGCAGTACCGATCCGAATCTGCAGAACATTCCGGTGCGGATGGAGCTTGGCCGTCTGATCCGGAAAGCCTTCGTGCCAAAGCCTGGCTGTGTCTTTCTGGATGCCGACTATTCCCAGATTGAGCTCCGCGTGCTGGCCCATATGTCGGGCGATGAAAACCTGATCGAGGCGTACCGCGAGGCGGAGGATATCCACCGCATGACGGCATCGAAAGTGTTCCATGTGCCGCTTGAAGAGGTAACACCGCTGCAGAGAAGAAATGCGAAGGCGGTCAACTTCGGTATCGTATACGGCATCAGTTCGTTCGGTCTGGGCCAGGATCTCGGCATCAGCCGGAAAGAGGCAGAGGCCTATATCCAGCAGTATTTCGAGACGTATCCGGGTATCCATGAGTTTTTGAACCGCTGCGTAGAGGATGCCAAAGAAAAAGGCTATTCCGTGACGATGTTCGGACGCAGACGGCCGATGCCGGAGCTGAAATCGAGCAACTTTATGCAGCGGTCATTCGGCGAGCGCGTTGCGATGAATGCGCCGATCCAGGGAACGGCGGCGGATATTATTAAAATAGCGATGATCCGCGTGGCGAAACGGCTGAAAGAGGAGCGGTTAAAGACCAGACTTCTTCTTCAGGTACACGATGAGCTGCTGCTGGAAGTGCCGGAAGACGAGCTCGAAAAGGCAGAACAGATCCTGGAAGAGGAGATGACCGGGGCAGCACATCTGGCTGTCAAACTCGAGATCGATATGCACACAGGAAACAACTGGTACGAGGCGAAATAGCGCACTCATACCAGGAGCGAAAGGATACAAAAGAATGAAAGTTTTTGGAATTACAGGCGGCGTGGGCGCCGGAAAAAGCGAAGTGCTCACGTACCTTGGACAGAATTATGATGCAACGGTGATCCAGGCGGACGAGGCAGGTTACCTTGTGATGCTGCCGGGCGGCGAATGCTATGGAGAGATTGTGAAGCTGTTCGGCAGACAGATCACCACAGAGACCGGCGAACTTGACCGGAAACGGATTGCTGAGATCGTTTTTCAGGACGAAGAAAAGTTAAAAGCCCTGAATGCGATCGTTCATCCGGCGGTAAAACGGTATATCAAAAAAGCCATTGCAGCCGCGGAAAAAGCAGGGACGGAATACGTCTTTGTGGAGGCCGCACTCTTAATCGAAGAAAAATATGATGAAATTTGTGATGAACTGTGGTATATTTATGCGGATGAAGAAGTCCGGAAGGAGCGATTGATCGAAGGACGCGGCTATTCCGAGAAGAAAGTACGCGAAATCATGGCAAATCAGCTCTCCGAGGATGAATTCAGCAGCCACTGCGATTTTGAAATCGACAACAGCGGCGATTTTGAGGAAACAAAAAAACAGTTAGACCATAGGATGAAAAAATATGAAACTTTGTAGTATTGCAAGTGGTTCGAGCGGAAACTGCATTTTCGCGGGAAGCGAGACCACAAGCCTTCTGATCGATGCGGGCATCAGCGGAAAGCGCGTGGAGGCGGGACTGGCTGTTCTCGACCGCAGCGCGAAGGAGCTGGACGGCATTCTCGTGACACATGAGCATTCCGATCATATCCAGGGCCTTGGCGTGCTGGCGCGCCGGTATGGTATTCCGATTTACGCAACGGATGGAACAATTCAGGCGATGCAGCAGACGAAGAGCCTTGGAAAGTTTCCGGAGGGGATTTTTCACACGATTCACGCGGATGACACGTTTACACTGGGAGACATCGCCGTACATCCGTTTACGATCTCCCACGATGCGGCAGAGCCGGTCGGCTACCGCATGGAATCCGGCGGGAAATCGATTGCGATTGCGACGGATCTTGGCGTTTACAGCGATTACACGGTTCAGAATCTGACCGGGCTGGATGCCGTTTTGCTAGAGGCAAATCACGACGAGAACATGCTTGCGGTCGGACCGTACCCGTATCCGTTAAAACAGCGGATCGCCGGGGCAAAAGGCCATTTATCGAACCTGGCGGCAGGCCATCTCCTCTGCGAGATTCTGCACGACAATCTGCAGGAAGTGCTGCTCGGCCATCTGAGCAAGGAAAATAATTATGAGGCACTGGCCTTTGAAACCGTGGCCTGCGAGGTCACAACGGGTGATAATCCGTATCACTCGGGTGATTTTCATCTCGCTGTCGCTAAAAGAAGCGAAGTATCACCGTTAATTGAGGTTTAAATATACATTTTTAGAGCTACATACCATGTTTTTCGCAAGGCCGCCATTACCGGTTTTTCCGGGGCTTTGACATAAAACCAGAAAAAGGAGAATGGAAACATGAAGAAGACAATTATCACTGTCGTAGGCAAGGACACCGTGGGCATTATCGCAAAGGTATGTAATTATCTGGCAGAGAACCAGGTAAACATCGAAGACATTTCTCAGACGATTGTGCAGGGATATTTCAACATGATGATGGTAACGGACGTCTCCAAGAGCGAGAAATCCAACGCAGAGCTTGCAAAAGATCTGGAGGAGCTTGGAAGTTCCATCGGCGTTGTCATCCGCTGCCAGCATGAAGATATTTTCAATATGATGCACCGTATCTAAAGCGAAGGAGAAAAACGACATGATAAATCTGTTTGAAGTAAAGGAAACGAACGAGATGATCGAAAAAGAGAATCTGGACGTTCGTACCATTACCCTTGGAATCAGTCTTATGGACTGTATCGACTCCAATCTTGACAAGCTGAACCGCAAAATCTACGACAAAATCACGACGACTGCCAGAAATCTGGTTTCCGTAGGTGAGGAGATCGAGGGCGAGTTCGGTATTCCGATTGTAAACAAGAGAATTTCCGTTACCCCGATTGCCTTAGTCGGCGCAGCAGCCTGCAGAACGCCGGAGGATTTCGTGACGATTGCACAGACTCTGGACCGTGCGGCAAAAGAAGTCGGCGTCAATTTCCTCGGCGGCTATTCCGCTCTGGTAAGCAAAGGTATGACGACAGCAGATGAGCTTCTGATCCGTTCTATCCCGCAGGCACTGGCTGTTACGGATTTTGTCTGCAGTTCCATCAACCTTGGCTCCACCAAAACCGGTATCAACATGGATGCTGTCAAACTGATGGGTGAGATCATTAAGAAGACGGCGGAGGCAAGCAAAGAGAACAACTGCCTTGGATGCGCAAAACTCG
>ERZ791926.1485-NODE-1485-length-11592-cov-4.183150_pt1 | contig 11592 bp, 7 predicted proteins | sample MGYA00510131_ERZ791926 | MGnify/ENA primary metagenome ERZ791926 (study PRJEB30046, sample SAMN00792052) | human gut metagenome | study: EMG produced TPA metagenomics assembly of the A metagenome-wide association study of gut microbiota in type 2...
AATATATGTCCTTCTACATCATTTGGAGTTTTTGCATTTCGGAGATAGTCCTTGCACATTTGGAGTGCATTGGTCATATTCGGCTTATATTGATACTTTCCACGATCTCTTTTATATCGCAAATGTTGGGTAATCGTGGTCGTAAAGTTATAAAAGATCATCTTGGCCCATATCTCCTGTTGCAAAAACTCTATTTTTTTTGAATGAAATTCCAGAAGATTGGCAGAATACTTGATCAAACGAAAAGATGTTTCTATTTTCCAGCGTATACAATAAAGTTTTTTTAGTGTTTCTGGTGGAAATTTATTTGCTGGCAGATTCGTGATCAGACATTCTTTCTGTCCATTCGGAAGTACGATCATCACAAAACGCAATGTCATTTTTACATAAGGGTGTTCTTTGTTTATAAAATAGGGTGAATTTCTTGTAGCGACCCTTTTATAAAGCTCTGGATTAGCTTTTGTCCTTTTGTTTTGTGTTTTCGTATAAATATAGGTAACTGTTTTATCAAAAGTACCATCTCTTGGAAATGGATATCCTTTGATCATACTGCCCTGTCCAAAATCTTCTCTTGCACGGATCAGGAAATAGTTTCCATCATGTTGGATCTGTGCCATCAGCAGATAACTTTCATAGCCACGGTCTGCGATAAACAGAGCTTTCTGCGGAAAATTTTTACGTTCCAACATCACAGAAAATACGTGAGTTTCACTATGTGTTCGAAAAGGTTCGATATAAGCATCACAGTATCTTTCATTGATAAGATCATAGATACAGGAAACATGAAACTGATAAGCAGGTCGGGTACAGTCTTTATTGGTACGTACGCGTGCGTATTCTTTATTTTCATTTATTCTGTCCATAGGGACCGTGACACCAGTACCATCAACAGATAAAATATGAAGATGATACAAAGTTTTATCTGGAAACGGGTCATTAAATCTGTAAAAAAGAGTTTGAAATGCAGACAATTTTAATTTTTTTTGCTGTTGAAGAAATGCAGAAGTAGTTGGAGTTTTTTCAACTTTTGGAATGTAGCGTTTTATGCAACGACCAATGCTGCCAGCATCATAAGTAACAATCGTATTAATGGTATCTTGAAAGGATAGTTTTCTTTTTCTTGTAAAATCTTTTTCTGGATTTTTAACATACGAATCTCGATTTTTAGCCATATCATTTAATATAGTTAAATAACGTTTTTTTACTTTCTGTGCATACTTCATGATCATTCACCTCCTACCTAATACATCACTCTTTATCCTGAGTTTGTCAATATATAAAAACAGAGATAAAAGATAAATTTAAAACTTATCTTTTATCTCTGTTTTTCTTAACTTAATGACATTGCGATCCAGCTGCGATTCCATCAAAACTCCTATGGAATTCGATCGTTTCTCATATGCTATCTTTCATTTTTTCTCTAAATACCTGAAGACTTTCAATCATAAAATTAAGAAAATCCAAGCAAATGGATATTATGTTAAACGCTATCCATTTTCAATTTATGTAGTGGCAAACAGAAAGTTATAATAAATACCAATACAGTAAAACATACACATCGTGTAGTGATTTGAATAGACTTTAGGTGTATGTGACAGAAATAAAAGAAAAACAAATATTTGAAAGAATCCAGGTGGCAAACATGAGCAATTTTTGAGTGCGTTTTTTACAAATTCGCAGTGCCTGTGGTTGAATGTCTGACCGTAGCTGCGGGCATTTTGGCTCGCAGCGAGGGAGTTTTCAAAGGAACAGGCACGGATCAGCGATTTGTAAAAAACGCTCTCAAAAATGCGGAGTTGCCACCGGATTCTTTCAAATATTTGTTTTTCTTTTATTTCTGTCACATACACGTAAGCCTACCTACAAATCAGAATTTTGCCGTGGAAATACAACCGTGATCTTTGTTCCTTTTCCCACTTCACTTTCTACTTCCATCTCTGCATGATGGAATTTTGCTCCGTGCTTTACAATGGATAATCCGAGTCCTGAGCCTTCTTTTTGGTTTGAATGGCTCTTATCTACACGATAAAAACGTTCAAATATACGATCGATGTCTTCTTTTGGAATACCAATCCCGGTATCTTCTACAATAACTGTTGGGTAATCTCCCATTTTTGAAATCGTGAATACGACTTCTCCACCAGGATGATTGTATTTAATAGCATTCTCACATACATTAAAAAACATTTCATAAAGAATCTGTGTAACTCCTCGGATCTTCGTATGAATTCCGCGGATATGAATAGCTACATTTTCTTCTTCACTTCTTCGCTTCAGATCATTCTTAATACTGAATGCTAATTCATAGAGATCGACATCTTTCCAGTCTAATTCCACTCTATTTTCATCAAGTCTTGAGAGTTTGATGATTCCTTCGATCATCGAGATTAATCTTCTTGCTTCATCATAGATCGTTGCAGAAAATCTTGGCATGTCTTCTGGTTTCACCAGCCCATCTTTCATTAATTCAGCGTATCCTGAAATCGTAGTCAATGGAGTTTTTAGTTCATGAGATACGTTGGCTGAGAATTCTTTGCGCATATTTTCTGCTTCTTTGATCTCTTTGATCTGTCTTTCTATATCCATATTCTGTTTTTCAATCTTATCAAGCAATGGCGTCAACTCACTATATGTTTTGTTCTGTTTTGGATGTAACAAATCTATCTGGTTGATTGGTTCTACGATACGGTCTGTCGACATTCTTGATAATATCACAGATAATATCGTCACAACTACAAACATCAGGATGATGATCGGAATGATATCTTCCATCTGCTTTACGATCGTCTGGGTCTCCCGGCTCATTCGAAGAATCGTTCCATCTTTTAACTTCACCGCATAATAATAAGTCTGTTTTCGTAATGTCATTGACATACGAGTATCTTCCCCATGTCCGTGTTTAAATGCTTCTTTGACTTCTGTACGATTCTTATGGTTTCCCATGGATTTTTCTTTCCCACTGCTGTCATAAATAACCGTTCCATCCTTAGCGATCCTTGTAATCCTTGTAACGGTAATATTTTTATATTTATCAAGATTTTGCCGATCCTCAAAATTAAGTGAAGCCGCCAAATAGGCCGCCTCATCTTTCATTCCTGTTTTTATCTGTTCCATATAACGATAATATGTAAACATTCCAATAAGCGTTGTCGTGATCAGCACAGCTACAATTGCGATGTAGACCATGTTGTTTAATATCTTTTGTTTCATTTTCATGACTCATTGCCTCCGATCCGGTAACCGATTCCTCTGACCGTCTCGATTAGCTTTCCACATTCTCCAAGCTTCTGCCTTAATGAACGAATATGAACATCAACAGTTCTTGTCTCACCATCAAAATCATATCCCCAGATATTTGTAAGCAATTGATCTCTGTTTAATACATTTCCTTTACTCTCTACTAATAAGCATAATAGTTTAAATTCCTTATTGGTTAATGTTACTTCATTCCCACAGGATTTTACTTTATGTTTATTTGGATAAATCTTTAATTGTCCAATAACGATCTCATCTTTTTTCTCATTTCTGTTGGAACGTCTCAATACCGCTTTGACTCTGGATACAAGTTCCATCATTCCGAATGGTTTTGTAATATAATCATCTGCCCCACTATCAAGTCCGAGTACTTTATCATACTCTGTTCCCTTTGCTGTCATCATAATGATCGGCAGATCTCTGGTCACTGATTTTTTGCGAAGTTTTCCTAAAATCGATATTCCGTCTTCTCCTGGAAGCATAATATCTAATAATACCAGTTCTGGCTTCTCTCCATCACTTAAAGCTTTTAAAAACTCTGATCCATTTTCAAATCCACAGGCATCAAATCCAGTACTTTGTAAGGTATATGTCACCAGTTCTCTGATATTCGGATCGTCTTCTACAACAAAAATCACAAGCTTCCTCCTTTATATTCCCCAGTGATCGCAAATTCGACCCATTCTGCGATATTACTTGCATGATCTCCGATTCGCTCAAAATACTTGGCGATCATGATGATGGCTACACACTCTTCTCCTTTCCCAGGATCTTCATGGATCAGTGAGATTATTTCTTTCTTAACTCTGTTAAATAATTCATCCACAGTGTCATCCTGTTCGATCACTTCATGAGCGATTATCAGATTCTGTTTAATAAAAGATTGTACACTCTTGCTTACCATACTGATCGTAGCTTTTGCCATCTTATCAAGATGTGTGTTCTCTCTGATCGTAAGAACTTCTGCATCTTTTTTAACGATTCCAGTAATATCACATGCCTGGTCTCCGATACGTTCCATATCAGATACCATCTTCATAGCTGCTGATATAACACGCAGATCACTTGCCACTGGCTGTTGCTGCATCAGAAGTTTCATACAGATACGTTCAATATCTCTTTCCTTCTGATTGATTTCTTCTTCCATTGTTACAATATCATCCATAAGTTCCTTATCTCTTGTCGCAACGATCTTGGCCGCAGCTGTGATCATCTCTTCACATAAAGAACCCATGTCGATCATCTCTTGATTTAACCTAAGCAGCTGTCTGTCGAACCGATTTCTCATCTAAATCACCCAAACCTTCCTGTAATATAATCTTCTGTTCTCTTATCCTGTGGCATAGAAAATAGCTGATCTGATTTTCCGTACTCTACCATCTCTCCTAATAAGAAGAATGCTGTATTATCAGAAATTCTGACTGCCTGCTGCATATTATGTGTTACCATGATGATCGTATACTTTGATTTTAATTCTACCGCAAGATCTTCAATTTTGGAAGTAGAAATCGGATCAAGAGCTGAAGTTGGTTCATCCATTAGTAAAACTTCAGGTTCTACAGCTAACGCTCTCGCAATACAAAGTCTCTGCTGCTGACCTCCAGAAAGCCCTAAAGCACTTTTCTTCAAACGATCTTTTAATTCATCCCAGATTGCCGCATTTCTTAAAGATTTTTCTACAATATCATCTAATTTTGCTTTGCTTCGGATTCCATGAGTTCTTGGTCCATATGCAATATTGTCATAAATACTCATTGGAAATGGATTTGGTTTCTGGAATACCATTCCAACTCGTTTTCTTAATAAGTTGACATCCATGTCACCATAAATATCATCTCCGTCTAATGTCACTTTTCCAGTGATCTTACAACCTTCTACAAGGTCATTCATTCGATTTAATGATTTTAAAAGTGTAGATTTACCACATCCAGATGGTCCGATAAATGCTGTGATCTCATTTTTAGGAAGATCCAGATTAATATTTTTTAAAGCCTTGAATTTTCCATAATACAGGTCAAGGTTTTCAACTTTCATTTTACTATCCATAATTAGTTACCCTTTCGTAATTCGTTTTGCGATAAATGAAGATACGGCGTTGATCACAAGCACGATCAGAAGCAACACAACTGCTGTTGCATATGCCTGATTGATATGTAATCCTTCGCATGATAATACATACATATGAAGTGCCAGTGTACGTCCTGATCCCATAACATTTGCAGGGATTTCTGCGATCGTACCTGCTGTATACATTAATGCTGCCGTCTCACCGACGATACGTCCGATTCCTAAAATAACTCCAGATAAGATTCCTGGAACTGCTGATGGCAGGATAATACGAAATACTGTTCTTAGTTTTCCTGCTCCAAGTCCAAAGCTTCCTTCTCTAAAAGAATCAGGCACAGACTTTAATGCTTCTTCGGTTGTTCTCATGATCAATGGTAAGATCATGATCGCCATTGTTGCTGCTCCAGATAACAGACATAATCCCCATCCCAAAGCTTTTACGAAAAATAACATACCGAATAATCCATACACGATCGATGGAATTCCTGATAATGTTTCTGCTGTTAAACGAACAACCTCAACTAATTTATTTCCACGTTTTGCATACTCTACTAAATAAATTGCTGCAAAAATTCCAAGTGGTACTGCTAATACCAAAGATAATACTGTCATGATCAAGGTATTAATGATCGCTGGGAATACCGATGCATTCTCACTTGTATATTTTAATTCAAATAATTGTGAATTTAAGTATGGTACTCCATTTACAAGAATATAAACGATCAAATATGCCAGTACTGCGACAGTTGTGATCATCGCAACATTTACAAGAAGCCATAATACAAAGGATAACGGCGTTCTTTTATATGATTTCATTCTTTGTATCCAAGACGTTTTATTGATCGCCTGGATCTTTTCTACTGATTCCATTTCTTTCACCGCTTCCATTTTAACGTTCCTCCTTGCTCTTTAATACTGCAAAGCACAGGTTGATCATTAAGATAAATACAAATAATACAACTGCTGTTGCGATCAGTGCTTCTCTGTGAAGGTCTGTCGCATATCCCATTTCAAGGACGATATTGGATGTCAAAGTACGAACTCCTGAGAACATTCCATCTGGGATGATCGCCTGATTTCCAGCTACCATTACTACCGCCATTGTCTCACCGATCGCACGTCCGATCCCTAAGACGATCCCTGCAAGAATACCTGATTTTGCTGCAGGTAACACTGCGAAGAATACGCTTCGCTCATGACTTGCTCCAAGTCCTAAGGACCCTTCATAGTAACTATCTGGGACTGCTCGGATCGCACTTTCAGATACTCCGATGATCGTTGGCAGGATCATGATCCCAAGCAAGATAGATGCTGTAAATACACAGTTACCATTTCCAAATATATTACGGAAAGCTGGTACTAACACTACCATTCCAAAGAATCCATAAACAACAGATGGAATTCCTGCCAGAAGATCAACTGCTGGTTTTACTATTTTATACACTTTTTCATTACAAAACTTTGCCATATAGATCGCAGCAAGAATTCCAACTGGAACTCCAACCAAAATTGCTCCTGCTGTTACATAAATACTTCCTATAATCATCGGGAAAATGCCAAAGATTCCACTCTTTGGCATCCAGATCTTACCTAAAACAAAATTTCCAAGTCCGATTTTCCCGATTGTAGGAATACCATTTACGAACAGAAATGCACAGATTAAAATTACTGCCAAAATTGAGGCACATGCTGCGAGTAAAAATACGACATGCATGATTTTTTCTGAATATTTCTTCATTATTACCATTCCTTTATATCGATGATTCTTTTTTATTTAATGTCTGCCCATTTTGTTGTTTTTCCTGTGTAAATGTCTTTTACCTGAGCACTTGTTAGTTCATCAACTTTACTGTCTTTATTTACGATGACTGCGATACCATCTTTTGCGATAACTGTTGCTTTTGCACCTTTTTTAACTTCGCTGTCTGCAAGATCACGAGATGCCATACCAATATCACATGTTCCTTCGATCGCGTTTGTAACACCTGTTGTTGAATCGCTCTGCTGTACTTCAACTGTTACATCTTTGTTTGCTTTTGCATATGCTTCTTTTAATTTTTCCATAACTGGTGTTACTGAAGAAGATCCACCAACAACAACTTTACCTTTTGCTCCGTTTGATTTGTAAGCTGGTGCTTTCTCGTCTGCTTTGATATATCCATTATCCTGAATGATCTTCTGTCCATCTGCACTCATGATGTAGTTTTCAAAGTCCTGAGCCTGTTTGCTTAATTTATCTTTTGTTACGATATTAAATGGACGAACGATCTTGTATGATCCATCTTTTACAGTATCAACACTTGCCTCAGCTCCATCGATCTTAACTGCTTTTACTGTGTCATTTAAAGATCCTAAAGATATGTATCCGATAGCTGCTTTGTTTTCTGCAACTGTTGTCATCATTACAGATGTTGAATTTGTGATCTGTACACTTGATGTTGTTTTATCTACTTTATTTCCATCCTTATCTTTCTGTTCAATTCCGAATAATTCGATGAAAGCTCCTCTTGTTCCTGATCCATCTTCTCTGGATACTGCTGTGATATTTTCATCAGATGCTGCTTTCTTATCATTACTTGAGCTTCCGCCACATCCTGTTAAAAGACTAGATGCTGCTACTGTTGCTACTGCTAATGTTAATAATTTCTTTCTCATAGTTCTTTCTCTCCTTTTGAACTTTGTGTTCGTATCAATTACAAATATTATGTTACTTGGGAAATGTAAAATCAAAAAGAAGAGTTGTGTAAAGTTTTTGTTAAATGTAAAATTTTGAATAGCGGAAATTATTGGTGGAATATTATAAAAAGAGATCATGTGTCTGCAACCCACTTTCGTTCGGACTCTCACGTAGCTGTACTAAGCTCCTGAATGCTCATTCGACCATCCACTCGCTAAGTGCAGACGTGTTCGTACGGTTGCCGACACATGATCTCTTTTTATAATATTCAAATAATTTACGTTATTCAAACTTCTACGGAGTGTGTATGTTTTACTATATTGGTATTTACAATAAACACTCTGTCTGCCGCTACATAAATTGGAAGTTGACAACGTTTAACATATACACCCACTTAAATTTTTCAATCTTGTAATTGTCCACACTTTAGACTTCTGATATATGATAAAAAATAAATAAGCGATCGGAAGAGCAGCATTAGAATTTTGCCACGTTTTTTACGGATTCGCAGCCGGCTTGGTGCGTTGTTTGAGCCTCAAAGAGTTTCTGTCTTGAATACCCTTGAAGGCGAGTTCGCAAGGAAAGCCGGCGGATCAGCGATCTGTAAAAAACGTGAGGAAAATTCTCTAGCTGCTCTTCCGATCGTTTATTTATTTTTTATCATATACTCAAAATCTACAGTTGGCCAACTACAAATTTAAAATTTTATAATCTTTTGCTGTTAATGTAAATTCCACTCCATCGCTTACATATACTTTATTGTTTTTATCTACAAAAACAGCCTTTGCATTATATTTCTTTAACAATTTCTGGCTTTTCTTTACTCCTAAACTGAAACATGCTGTAGATAGCCCGTCTGCGTTGAGTCCTGAATCGCAGATGATCGTGCAGGATCTGATGTCTGTTTTTACACTGTATCCTGTTTTGGAATCTAAGATATGGAAATAGCGTTTGCCTGTCTTTTTATCTGTAAATGTTTTTTCATAATCTCCAGATGTTGAAATGCTTGTGCCGCTTTTGACTTTGATCCCTCCTAGGACTTCTCCGTCTTTGCCGTTTGGATCTTGGATCCCTACGTTCCAGTCGGAGCCGTCAGATTTTTCTCCATAAACTACAATGCTTCCTCCTAGGGCTACCATGGCTCCTGTGATTTCTTTGTCTTTTTTGATCATCTTGATGGCTTCGTCGGTTCCGATTCCTTTTCCATAGGCTCCAAGGTCTATCTTGGTATTTTTGTCGCATGCAAGGATTTCTCCGTTGTCTTTGACTGTGACATGCTGGCTGTTTTCTGACAGATCTCCGCTGATCGCTTTCTTGATCTTATTTGCATCTGGTACTTTGGGATCGCTTGATTCAAAATCCCAGAGTTTTGTTAATGCTCCGATCGTTGGATCTACCGTGTTTCTTCCGTCTGCATAGGAGTCCTGGCTGATCTTGATCGCTTGTTGTAACCAGTTTTTAAGATTCCCTGTGACTTTTGTTTTTCCGTTGTTTTGTTCTAATTCCTGATTGATTTTTGAGACTTGGGAACTTTTTAATCTCCATGACAATTGTTGTTTTTCAAGTTTCTTTTCCATGTCGATGATCTTTTGTTCTGTTTGTTCTAGATCATCACTTGTTCCATAGAGCGTAATGTTCGTTACAGTTCCCATTGCAAAATCTGTATGGCTGTATGATGTCGATTCCTTTTTGCATCCTGTCATCATAGATGGGATCATACTGATGCACAAGATACTTGCGATCGTTTTTTTCAATGTAAGTTTCATATTCTTTACTTACTCCTTCTTTATAAATTTACATACTGCCATCCATACTCTTTGTAAGCTTTGATCTTTAATTTATTCTGACTAACATATTTTTGTAAGACTTTCTTTCTCTGATTTTGTGTAACAGAATCCTTCATCATCCTTATTGCAACATCAGGATATCCTTTACATAACTTCCAGATTGATCTCTCCAGAGATTCTCCATCTTCTGCGTATCTTGTCTTGGTTACTCGATAGCCGTCTTTTGTTTTCTTCAGATACATGACCCCTGGATAACTTCCACCAGAGTAGTTCTTTAACAGGTTTCCATAGCGATAATATGTTTCACTCCAGAAGTTCGCATAAACTTCCGCTCCGGATTTTGTTTCAACAATCTTATAAATATTCAGCATTGGGATTGTGACAAGTCCTTCTTCTTTATCTTCGTCAGATCTCTTTTTTGTCTCATCAAAGACTGCCTTGATCCTTAAGTCTTTCCCTGTATATTCGTATTCTGGAAGTTTGGTATTAAGTTTTATTTTGTCGGATGTTTTAAGATTTACCATTTCACTTTGTATGTCTGGCTGGTTTTCTTTTCCTGATAAAGTATATAGTTTTAGGCCGTCTTTGTCTACCACTAACACCGATTGTTTCCTAATTCCTTTGGAATCTTTCCACTGATATGCATACTTACTTGCTGAAACATCCATTGCACGAATCTTATCTCCGATCTTTCCCGATATGCTGTCAGATTCTTTTTGTGTATATTTATGATCTTTGCTGATCGTCTGATACAATTTGTCTTTTTCACTGATTTGTTTGGATGGCGTGATTTTTGCAAGTTTCATGTTATCACACTGTTTGAGTGAATATACATAAATATTTCCGTTTACTTTTCCTTGTAATTGATTGTAAATGATCATCCATTTCTGATCCTTTGACACCTTTATAACCGTCTCAAGTCCTGGATTCTCTTCGTCTCCTTCACTGCAGAAATGATCACATCCGATTTTGTCAAGATCTACCGCAGCAATGACTTTCTTCTTTGTTCTATCATAGATCACACTTCCGACAGAGTCTGAAAATACGGCAAGGTTATCTGAGCAATACGACAATTCTATTCCTTCATTCTGAAACAACCTATTATTTTTTGCCCTGTAAGAAAGCCAGGCACAGATCTGTGCTGCAGATGCTGACTGATCTCTTTTTTTGATCGTTGCATAGACTTCATTTTTCTGTGCCTGACTACTCTTACCCTTCCCACACCCTGTAAACAACGATGCTGCCATAACAGCACTCATCAATAGTAAAGTACCTTTTCCACACTTTCTCATCTTTGTTCCTCCTTATTCTCTTATTGTCTCCTATCTTATTGTTTTCAACTTTATTATACAAAGAAAAAGCATCAAAAAAGAAAACAAAATCTTAAGATTCTTCTACATAATTCTTAAAGATTTTGTTTTCTTCTTGTATACATTATAATTCTATGATCTTGCCATCACAGATCGTATATTTTACTTTTCCTTTTAATTTCCATCCTGTAAATGGAGAGTTCGTTGCTTTGGATTTATATTCCTTGACTTCCCATTCTTCCTCTGGATCAAACAAGACAACATCCGCAGGTTTCCCTTCCTGCAATCTTCCTTGTTCCATATTATATAGTTTTGCTGGATTGATCGTCATCTTCTCCAGAAGCTGCATCATAGAAAGATATCCTTTCTCCACAAGTTCTGTGACTCCAAGTGCCAGCGATGTCTCGATTCCTGTAATGCCACTTGGTGCCTGATCTAATGGTTTGTCTTTCTCTTCTTTGGAGTGTGGGGCGTGGTCTGTCGCAATGATCTCGAT
>ERZ791926.1494-NODE-1494-length-11548-cov-2.071435_pt1 | contig 11548 bp, 9 predicted proteins | sample MGYA00510131_ERZ791926 | MGnify/ENA primary metagenome ERZ791926 (study PRJEB30046, sample SAMN00792052) | human gut metagenome | study: EMG produced TPA metagenomics assembly of the A metagenome-wide association study of gut microbiota in type 2...
GGTTGTCTGCGATCTTTCACAACCTGGTCAACAGCGCAAGACTGGTAGAACTATTCAAAGGCGGACCGGATTCGAACCCGGAGGCGATGGAGGCAAACCGGAAATTTTTAAAACTGTTGTATGAACATGTCAACAAAGAGAAATGTGATCTGGATCATCAGGAGTTTTTCGAGCTGATCGAGATGCACATGATCGTATTCATCATGTCACTCAAACGTTTTTTCCGGGACGGTGAGTCGAGAACGGAAGCTTCCGAATATTACAAACGTCATATCCATATGCTCCATTATGGCATATGTGGATATAAAACAGAGGGCAGCAGGAAGAAAACAGACGAGGGACGTTCATAAAAACAGAACAACCGGAGTCGTACCACAGCAGCATGTTACAGAAAATGAGGAGGAACCATGAAGAAAGCAGGTAAGATCGTAATCGGGCTTGTATGCGTCGGCGCATTTGGAGCCCTGATGTTCACAAGATTTACGAAAAAAGAAGAGCCGATTGAGGCCGTTCCGAACCCGACCGTCGTCGTCCAGACACCGGAGACAGGAAATATTGAACTTTCCACAGGACTGACAGGTACCGTGGAACCGGCCGATCAGGTGTACATCATCCCGAAGGGAAGCGGAGAAGTACTGGAGGTCTATGTAAATCAGGGCGATACCGTACAGAAGGGGCAGAAGCTGTTCCGCATCGACAACAAGCAGTTAGACGCGGCAAGAATCACGTTAAATACGACCCAGGTATCCTTAAATGATGCCCAGACATCTGTAAACAGGATGAAGGCGCTCTACGAGAGCGGGGATATTTCCGCCCAGGCCTACGAGCAGGCGGTAAGCGGTCTGTCCATGGCGAAGCTCCAGTATGATTCCGCAAAATTAAACTATGATACTCAGAGCGAGAACACGGTCGTTACCGCGCCGATCGCCGGTGTCTTAGAGCAGTTCGGCGTGCAGGTGCATGATATGTCTGCGGGCGGTTCTGTCGCAGGCGTTGTATCCGGTGCAGGCGGAAAAACACTGACCTTCAACGTGTCGGAGCGTGTCATGAAGGGATTAAATATCGGTGATCCTGTGACGGTGGAGAAGAACGGAACGGATTACAGCGGCGCGATCTCCGAGATCGGCAGCATGGTGGACGCGTCCACAGGACTTTTCAAGGTGAAAGCGACCTTAGGTGACGCGGACGGACTTGCCAGCGGAACGATGGTAAAGGTTTATGTGACAGCGGAGAAGGCGGACAACGTCATGGTCGTTCCGGCAGACTGTGTCAACTACAGCAACGGAGACGCCTACGTCTATACATATGATGCTGCGACAGCAACAGCGAAAAAGACTCCGGTGGAAGACGGGCTCATCGATTCCGACAAGATCCAGATCGTTTCCGGACTTTCCTATGATGACGAGGTCATCACAAGCTGGTCCAAGGAGCTTTATGACGGCGCCGCTGTGAATATTCAGGGCAGTGATGACAGTGCGGAAACGACAGCCGGCAGCAGTGAGACAACAGCAGAAGAGACTACAGAAGCCGCAGAAACGGCAGCAAAATAAGGAGGCACAAGGAACATGGGACTTAACAAAAAGGTCTTAAAACGGCCGGTCACAACTGTTCTTGTTGTGCTCTGCCTGATCGTATTCGGTCTCAGCTCGATCTTTTCATCCCAGCTTGAGCTGATCCCGGAAATGGAGATGCCGATGCTTATCATCAGCGCAGTCTACCCGGGAGCGAGCCCGGATGACGTGGATCAGCTTGTGATCAGTAAGATAGAGGATGAGATCGGAACGCTTTCCGGTGTCGATTCTGTCACCAGCATGTCTTCGGAAAACTTCGGAATGGTTCTGGTCCAGTATGACTATGACCAGAATATCGATAAAGCCTACGATGACTTAAAGAAAAAGCTGGACGGGATCAAGTCGGATCTCCCGGATGATGTCGATACCCCGACGATCATCGAGATGGATATCAACAGTACACCGTCCATCACCCTCGCAGTCAACAATGACAGCGTGGATAACCTCTATAACTACGTAAATGGCGATATCGTTCCGGAGATCGAAAAGCTGACCTCCGTAGCCAGTGTCGACGTATCCGGTGGTCAGGAGGCTTATATCAAGGCAGAGCTGATCCCGGAAAAATTAAGCCAGTATCATGTGAACATGAATACTATCATTGCGGCTTTAAAGTCTGCGGACTTTTCCATGCCGATCGGAAGTACCTCCGTCGGAAACAAGGAGCTTTCCGTGACATCCGGAACGTCCTTTGACACGATGGAGCTTTTAAAGAAGATCCCGATTACACTGGGCAACGGAAACATCATTTATATGGAAGATGTTGCCAATATTTACAATACCGTTGAGGCAAAGGACAGTATCGGACGTTATGATGGCAAGGACACGATGACGATCGGCGTCAAGAAAAATCAGGACAGCGACCACATTACCGTTTCCAAGGCAGTCCAGGAGACAATGGAAACGTTAAAAGCACAGGATCCGTCTCTGGAGTATGTTGTTGTCAACGATTACAGTGATCAGATCAGCGATTCCTTAAAAAGCGTATTCCAGACCATGATCATGGCAGTCATTATCGCGATGTTCATCATCTGGCTGTTCTTTGGGGATATCAAGGCATCCCTGATCGTTGGAACCTCCATCCCGGTATCAATTTTAGCGGCCCTCATCCTCATGAAGGTCATGGGCTTTACGCTAAACGTCATCACCCTGTCGAGTCTGGTCCTCGGTGTCGGAATGATGGTTGATAACTCGATCGTAGTTCTGGAGAGCTGCTTCCGCTTTACGGATAAGGGCGGCGGCTTTATTGAAACGAGAAAAGCCGCGATCGATGGTACGGCAGCCGTTCTGGAATCCATCATCGGTGGTACCGCTACGACCTGTGTCGTATTTATCCCGTTAGCCCTGATCTCCGGAATGAGCGGACAGATGTTCAAGCCGTTAGGCTTCACGATCGTATTCTGTATGATCGCGTCCCTGATCTCCGCGATGACGCTTGTACCGCTCTGCTACGTGTACTACCGTCCGAAAGAGAAGGAAAACACCCCGGCCTCCGGCATCATGAGAGCTCTGCAGAATGGATACCGTTCCCTGATGGAGAAGCTTTTAAAGAAAAAAGCGATGGTCATGGGAACCGCCGTTGTGCTTGTGATCTTCTCCCTGTTCCTTGCGACAAAGTTAAAGACAGAGCTTATGCCGGCAGATGATCAGGGAACGATCGCGGTGACGATCGAGACCCAGCCGGGTCTTAAGATCGAGGAGGTCGATAAGATCCTTCAGAGAGCGGAGGACTATGTGACTCAGGATCCGGATCTTGATTCCTACATGCTCTCCTACGGAAGTTCCGGACTTTCCATGAATATGGGCGGAAGCGGAGCGACCCTGACGGCATATTTAAAGGATGACAGAAGCAGAAAGACGGATCAGGTGCTCAAGGAATGGAAACGCGATATGCAGAAATGGTCGGATTGTTCGGTCAGTCTGGAAAGCCAGAGCTCTCTGGGCAGTGGGATGTCCATGGGAAATGCGGAGGATCTCGAATATATTCTTGTCAGCACACAGTACGATGACTTAAAGAAAGCATCGGATGAGATCGTTTCCGAGCTTCAGAAGCGCCCGGATTCGACAAACATCCACTCTTCCCTTGAAAACAGCGCTCCCCTTGTAAAGATCAATGTGGATCCGGTCAAGGCGGCAGCGGAGGGACTTTCCCCGACCGCCGTTGCTTCCCAGGTATACATGATGGTCAGCGGAACGACGGCAACGACCCTGAATGTTGACGGAAATGATATCGATGTAAAGGTTGAGTACGCGGATGATGAGTACGATACGATCGATAAGCTCCAGGGAATCGTTCTTCCGACAGCGACCGGCGGATCCGTAGCCCTTATGGATATCGCGGATATCGGCTTCAAGGACAGCCCGCAGAGTATCACAAAGAGTGATAAGCAGTATCAGGTGACGATCACCGGTACGCTGACAGAGGGAGCGGACAGCACCACGAAGGATAAGATCCAGAAGGAGGTCATTGATAAGTACTTATCCGGCACGATCTCCATGCAGGAAAACACATCCACAAAGATGATGAACGAAGAGTTTGCGTCCCTGGGACAGGCGATCGCCACAGCCGTATTCCTTGTATTTGTTGTAATGGCTGCACAGTTCGAGTCACCAAAGTTCTCCATCATGGTGATGACGACGATCCCGTTCGCCCTGATCGGTTCCTTCCTGTTCTTATGGTTAGTGGACTGCCCGATCAGCATGACCTCCCTGTTAGGCTTCTTAATGTTAGTCGGAACGGTAGTAAACAATGGTATTTTGTACGTCGATACGGCGAACCAGTACCGGGCAACGATGGACTTTAAGGAGGCGGTCATTGAAGCCGGCGCGACCCGTATGCGCCCGATGTTCATGACAACACTCACGACGATCGTGGCAATGATCCCGATGGCGGCGGCTTACGGAAATGCCGGTAAGACGATGCAGGGACTCGCACTTGTGGATGTCGGTGGACTGATCGTCTCTACAGCGATGGCACTTCTTGTTCTTCCGGTCTTCTATGTGATCATGAGCGGAAAGAATCAGGATAAGAAAGAGATCATTGACGTAGATTAAAGCTTTGAACATTGAAAGCGGATCCCTGCAGAGCCTGCAAGAGACGGCCGCTGCCCGGTCGGGAGGCGGTCAGCCGGAATGCAGAATGCTCTGCGGGGCTTCCTGCTTTTGGAGGCGGCAGCCAGGGATAAAAATTGCCACCGGATTGCCGTATTTGAAAAGAAAATGTAAGAGAAACGTTATTGCGTTTCTGCGATGAAATCGTTATGCTCATAGATGGAGGGAAACCTATGAGACAGAATCAATGGAAAAAGGCAGGTCTGACCGTGCTCTCAGCCATTTTTATGGGAAGTCTTTCCCTGGCGGCAGCGGGTACCGGAATTCCTGCGTTAGCTGCGACGAAGGACGTCGCGGTCACAGAATATGACGAAGCAGCACTTGTAAAATTCAAGGACAATACTCTGGAATACTGGGAGATCCCGGGACTCATCGAGAGGTATAATGCGGATTATCAGAACCAGCTGCAGAAGTATTATTACAATCCGGGCGGATCCACGGGCCTTACAAAGGATCAGATGTTAGCGCTGGCGGCGGATCTCCGCGCGGAGGCGGATGAGCTGGAGAATGACGCGGATGATCTGAAAAATGACAGCTCGACCCGCAGCGAATATAAAGAATATAGGACAAACATGCATGCCCTGCGCGCTTATGCGCAGCAGCTGGAAGATACCGCAAATGGAAAAAAGAACGGCAGCTCAGCACTCCGCGGACTTCGTATCGCGAGAAATGAGAAGACAAAAACCGCAAGGGAAGCGATGCGCACTTATGAGACATCAAAGGATCAGTATGATATTGCTGTCTTAAATCAGGAGATCGCAAAGCAGAATTATGAGGCGGCACTGAAGAAAAAAGATCTCGGAATGATGTCAACGGAAGATGTTCTGACCGTAGAAGATGCCTTAAATTCCGCAAACGGAAGTGCGCTTCAGGCGGCATCCAGTCTGAACAGCCAGAAGCAGACGCTGATCACGATGTTAGGCTGGGAGTACAACGCGGACCCGGAGATTACAAAGGTTCCGGAACCGGATCTCACGGTGATCGATTCCTTCGATCCGAAGAAGGACGAGGCGAAGGCCATCGAGATGAACTATACGCTGTATGATACAAGAATGGCAAAGGCCAGTTCCTCCGGCGGAGCAGTAAAGAAAGCCAGAAATATCAAGGACCAGGAAGATTCTATCCGTTCTTCCCTGGATCTTATGTACCAGGACGTAAAGCAGAAACAGAAAGCCTACGAGGCATCTGAGACGCTTTACGGAGCCGCAAAGGCCGACAAGGCAGCTGCTGACAGGAAAAATGCCCTCGGAATGATGAGCCGCCAGGAATACCTCCAGGCGGAGTCCGCATGGCTTTCCAGTGAGGCATCCCACACAGCGGCAAAGCTCGACCTTACAGGAGCAATCGAAAACTATCAGTGGGCGCTTGAGGGACTTCTCGATATCGGTTCCTCATCGCAGAGCTAAAGGAGAATCAGAATGAAAAGAAATTTGACAGGACGTGTGATTCCGGCAGCACTTGCGCTTGCGCTTGCGGCAGCGCCTGTGAACGCTTTCGCAGCGACGAAGGCGGTTCAGGCGACCGGTGTTGCGGATGAGAACGGATTTATATCCCAGCCGGGAAATGAGTACGATGACGCGACGATGAAGAAGCTCGCGGATAACATGCTGGAATATGACGAGATCGGGAAGCTTGTTGAGGTCTACAGCCCGACGTTTAAGACAGTGAAAGAGACATATTCCGATAAGAAGGACGCAGCAAAGGATGTCGTGAAGCTGAAATCAAAATTACTGGATAGTTCGGGAGAGCTTGCGGATACGGCAAGTACACTGAAAGGCTCTCTTGACGCAGCCAAAGAGATGATCGGTAAAGTTCCGGCAATGACTCCGACAAACTACGCACAGCTCTATTACAGTTCAGAACTCATGGACTACCAGGCAGACGCGATCGCACTGCAGGGCGACAGCCTGGAACAGGTATCCCCGGAGCAGATGCATATCAAGCTTGTGGACAGCACCCGCGCGGCGCTGACCGCTGGCGCCCAGAGCGCCATGATCGGCTACAAGCAGTTAAAGCTCAACGAGGAGAGCTTAGAGAGCGGACTCACACTCTTAGAGGCAGTCTACCAGTCCACCCAGAACCAGGCAGCCAACGGTCTTGCGACCCAGAGCCAGGTCCTTTCCGCGAGACAGCAGCTGGAGTCCACCCAGGCAACGAAACTGACACTGACATCCAGTGAGCAGAAGCTCCGTCAGACTCTCTGCACGATGCTCGGATGGAAGTATGACGCAAAGCCGGAGATCAAGGATGTCCCGGCAGCTGATCTCACAAGGATCGACGGAATGAACCCGGAGAAGGACAAACAGGCGGCGCAGGACAACAACTTTACGATCCGATACAACGTGCTGGATCTCGACAACAAGGACGCAGGCTCCGTCGAGTACCAGAACTTACAGCGCACGATCAAGCAGGAGAAGGAAGAAGTCGCGTCCTCCCTCGTAAACCTTTACAACGACGTTCTCCAGAAGAGAAACGAGCTCCAGACAGCAAAGGCAACTTACGAGCTTGAAAAGACGAAGATGGAGACTGCCGAGAGAAAATGGCAGTTAGGAACCATCGGACGCCTTGAGTATATGCAGCAGCAGAACTCCTTAAAGACAAAGGAGATCGCGGTGAAGACCGGAGACCTCTCATTGTTCCAGGCGATGGAGACCTATGACTGGGCGGTTAAGGGAAACTTAAGTCTTAGTCAGTAAGCTGCAGATGCGCTGAAAATAGTTCAGCGATCCGAAAACGGACTTTCACAGTGGGCAGGGAAGATGTTCCCTGCTCACTTTTTTTACCCGAAGTTTTGGCAGTATTATCAGGGTTGGCTGCAGAGGCGATAGCTGTATGGGAAGTGTCTTCGCCAGTGGCCGCTGGGCTGGTGCTTTTCAGGAAACAGGCCGGTCTTGCCTTTAGCAGCGACTGAAAATCGTCCTCCGGGATCAGATTTTTCAACATTTCCTTCGATTCCTCCGGCATCGACGCATGAACGCTGTCCGTGTAGCATAAGGATGGGTACAGAACGCACCAGAAGTTGTGCCCGGCACCGTTCCCGATGGTTACCCGGACGGCTTCATACATCCCGGCGGGAAATGTCATGTCCCCGTAGGTGCGCACCGGAAACCTGCAGGTCTCGATCCCCACATGTACAGCGTAATCATACCCGAAGCTGTGGATAAAGTCTTCTGCAGCGGCTTCCAGTGTGGAAGATTCCGACAGGATATATGCTTTCAGCTCCTCTTTTCCGGCGATCTGACCCGCGGCGGCCCCGTCCCGGATCTTTTCCAGAAGAAGATCCTTCACCCGAAGCTTTAACGCCTGGTCTTTGGCGGAATCACTGTTCGCGAGAACATGGAACCGCAGGATCTTTGGGGCAATATCCGCCGCCAGAGCCTCGTCCCGCGCCCGGATGCCGGACATGGAAAGAAGAAAACAGATCAAAAAACACAGGAAAGAGAGACTGAGCTTACAGGTTCGTTTCATAGATACACCTTCTTTGCTTTTTACTTTTTATGTCAGAGGCAAATGTTATTTCCTGTTTGTAATTATTACCAGTTGTGCTATAATCTAAACGATAACATGTCAAAACAGCCCGTCCAGTGCCAGTGCATCGGGGTAAATGATTCGGGTGCACAGTGGTCCTGTAAGGAATCTGCCGGCTTTGCTGACCGGGATCACGCGCCAAATCTCACGGACGTTCGACTTGAATAGAAAATCAGAGAGGAATCAAAAAAAACATCATGGAAAAGAAAAATATCGTTGTCCTGTTTGGCGGACAGTCATCTGAGCATGTGGTATCCTGTATGTCTGTACAGAATGTGGCAGCAAATATCAATGAGGAGAAATATAATGTGATCCTCGTCGGGATCACGGAGGACGGACACTGGGTAAAGGTGGACTCCTTAAGCCAGGTCAAAGATGATACCTGGAGAGAGTCAAAAGCTGGGGCGGTGCTGTCTCCCGACGCAAAGGAGAAATGCCTGATCGTCACAGAGAACGGATCTTTTGAGAAGATTCCGGTGGATGTGGTATTCCCGGTCCTTCACGGTCTCTACGGTGAGGACGGAACCGTACAGGGAATCCTTGAGCTTGCGAAGATCCCGTACGTCGGCTGCGGCGTTCTCGCTTCCGCGGTATCGATGGATAAGCTTTCCACAAAGCGCATGGTAAGCGGACTCGGCATCTGTCAGGCAGCTTACGTTTCCGTTATGAAAGCGGAATTAAAGGATATGGATGCTGTTATCGCGAAAATCGAAAAAGAGATCCCATATCCGGTATTTGTAAAGCCGTCTAACGCCGGTTCCTCCAGAGGTGTTACAAGAGCAGACAACCGAGAAGAGCTGATTACCGGTTTAAAGGAAGCGGCTGACAATGACCGCCGTATCCTCGTTGAGGAGATGATCGTGGGCCGTGAGATTGAGTGCGGCGTATTCGGTGACGGTGATTCCACGAAAGCCTCCGGAGTGGGTGAGATCCTTGCTGCGGCTGAGTTCTATGATTTCGACGCGAAATACTACAATGCGGAGTCCAAGACCGTCGTTGACCCGGAGCTCCCTGACGGAGCCACAGAGCGTGTCCGTGAGGCTGCTGTTAAGATCTTTAATGCAGTGGACGGCTACGGCTTATCCCGCGTGGATTTCTTTGTAAAAGCAGACGGAACGGTCGTATTCAATGAGATCAATACACTTCCTGGCTTTACCGCCATCAGCATGTATCCGATGTTATGGGAGGCAAGAGGTGTAAACAAGAGACAGCTGATCGACGATCTGATCGATCACGCGTTTCGGAGATATGAGAGATAAAAATGTTCACAGCGGTCCGTGCCTGAAGCCGTGCGGACCGTTCAAAATGATATATCAGGGGAGATTTACATGACAAAGGATATTTTAGTCCGTGTCCGGGGGGTACAGACGATCGGTGAGGAAGAGGACACGGTCGAGATGATCACCCCGGGGACGTATTACGTGAAAAACGGCAAGCAGTATCTGATCTATGATGAGTCGCTTGACGAGACGGGCACACCGACCCACAATACGGTGAAAGTGATGGAGAACCGGATCGAGGTCATGAAACGCGGACTCGTGGAGAGCCACATGATCTTTGAACCCGGAAGGCGGACGACAGCAAACTACCGGACGCCGATGGGACTGTTCCTGATGGGGATCACGACTTCCCTGCTTGAAGTTGAGGAGGACGAAGAGTCCATTCTTCTAAGAATCAAATATTCCATGGAGATGAATGGGGAATACGCATTTGACTGCAGTACAGAAATTCTGGCATCGTCGAAAAAGGATGAAGTGCTGGGAATTTCAATATAGAGAAAAGTCTTGATATGGGGATGTTGAAAGGGTTACACAAATACGCATTTCCTGACAGCTCAGGGAGATGACAAAAAAGAAAGGACGCAGCTGGCCTGTAGATCGTATTCAGAGAAATAGCGGTCGAAAGAACAGCTGTGAGAGGACAAACGATGTATGGAGAGTTTTTTAGTCGCGGTTAATGCGGTCATCCCGTTCTTCTGTTATCTGGCGCTCGGATATACGATGAAGATCAGAGGAGTTGTGAAAGAGGAATTTTTACAGAAGCTGAACCAGATGGTCTTTCGGGTATTTTATCCGTTTATGACCTTCTACAATATTTATAAAGCCGATGCCGAGTCGCTTCCGAGGCCATTGCTTTTGGTCTTCACGGGTGCAAGTATCCTGATCGTCGAAGCGATCCTGATCGTGATCATTCCGAAGATCGTAAAGGAAAACCCCAGAAGAGGCGTTATCATTCAGGCGATCTTTCGAAGCAACTTTGTCCTGTTCGGACTGCCGCTCACAATTGCGGTATTTGGAGATTCAGCGGCGTCGATCGCGGCTATGATGGTTACGGTCGTTGTGTCGATCTACAATACCACATCGGTATTTATTCTTGAAATGTTCAACGGAGAGGGAAAATCGGATATTAAGAAGACACTGAAGGCGGTGGCAGCGAATCCGCTCCTGCAGGGTGCCATCGTGGGTCTGATCTTCTTCTTCCTCGGGATCAAGCTTCCGGGAAGTCTTGTGACCCCGATCGCAGCGTTCTCCAATATGACTTCTCCGTTAGCGATCTATGTGCTCGGTGGAACCTTACAGTTTAAGGCAATCCGGAAAAACCTCAAATATCTGGTTCCAACGCTTACCTGCAAGCTGTTTATCCTTCCGGCGATCATCATCGCGATCGCTTACGCTTTCGGGCTTCGTGGACTTGAGCTGTTCCTTCTGATCGCTGTCTACGCGACACCGGTTGCCGCCGCATCCTACCCCATGGCACAGAATATGGGCGGTGACGGAGAGCTTGCCGGACAGTTTGTCGTGATCAGTACGGCGGTGTCCATGTTTACACTGTTCTTATGGATCTTCTTTATGAAATCCGTGGGACTGATTTAAAATCAAATAAAAAAGCCCTGTCTTCTGGATGAAACTAAATTCATCAGAAGAGGGGGCTTTTTTATTTTGTCTTTTTCTTGTCGATTCAGTCTTTTTTGAAAATTCCTTTGATACGCTGACCGATCGTTTTCTTCTTCGGAAGCGGGATCAGTCCTCCGCGCGGAACGGACTTGATCGCTGTGATGTAAAGACCGCTGATCTCAACCTTGACCTCAGTCTTTAACGGGAGCTGAAGGAAAACCTTTTCATCGGCGATCATGGTCATGATCTTTGTACCGATTTTTGCTTTAACTACCGGAACCTTCATCCACTTTGCATACCATGGAGTCTGCTCATAAACGATCGGCGGGAGTCCGGCTTCCTTTATTTTCAACTTTTTCTTGTCGATCGCCATCAGACTTACGGTCTGTTTAGCGGCATCGATCGCGCTCTGCTGTTCTACCTGGCGTTTTTCCATTTTACGGCCGA
>ERZ791926.1502-NODE-1502-length-11503-cov-8.378756_pt1 | contig 11503 bp, 7 predicted proteins | sample MGYA00510131_ERZ791926 | MGnify/ENA primary metagenome ERZ791926 (study PRJEB30046, sample SAMN00792052) | human gut metagenome | study: EMG produced TPA metagenomics assembly of the A metagenome-wide association study of gut microbiota in type 2...
GGCTTTGGCATTTTCCATTGATATTTCAAGGGTGTCCTGTTCATTTTCAAACTCGTTCAGCATATATTCAAAACGCTTGTCAGACAGCTTTCCGCTGATATTATCCTCGTACAGTTTCTTCATCAGCATATTCAACTCGTTTACACGCTTGGTATCCTGTGCAATTTTTCGTTTCAAAGACTTTATGCTCTCTTTCTGCTTGTCTCTCGAAGTGGAATATATCCTGTTGATAAATTCCTCCTCATTCGTAATCACATAATCACTGACCGCTTTAATGGTTTCCAGCACCAGCTTTCTTACAACCTCTGTCCGGATATAATGCTGGCTGCACTGTTTATCATAACTCTGTCTGCTTAAGTTATAGGTGGAACAGTTATACTCATCACGATCCGGTCTGCGTTTTCCATTTAATTCCCCTTTCCAATTTCTTGCCCTTCCTGCTCCGCCACGATGGTTATACATTTTCGCACCGCAATCGGCACAATACAACAGTCCCGTAAATGGATTGGCTTCACCGACTGTATCCGTCCTGCGGACAGTCTTTCTCAGTTCCTGCACCTTATTCCACATTTCTTCAGAAACGATTGCTTCCTGTGTATTCTTGAAAATAACCCAGTCCTCTTTTGGTGTCTTTTTTGCCCTCTTATCCTTGTAAGACTCTTTATACGAACGGAAATTTACGGTATGCCCCATATACTCCGGCTTGGAGAGAATATCCCTCACTGTTGCCCCACGCCACACATAAGGGGTTGCAGTATTATTGTTGGAACGGCAGGTTCCAAGTCCCCGCTTGGCAAGATAATAGGATGGACGCTCGATTTGTTCCTCTGACAGTATCCTTGCAATCTCATAGGGTCCTTTCCCCTCCAGAGACATCCGGTATATCCTGCGCACCACCTCGGCAGCTTCTTCGTCAATTACCCACTGGTTTTTATCTTCCTCACTTTTCCGGTAACCGTAAATGGCATTATTGGTGGTGTGTTTTCCCTCCATGCCCCTTGCACGAAGCACTGTAGTCACTTTACGGCTGGAGTCACGAATGTACCACTCATTCATGATGTTTAGAAACGGGGCGAACTCACTGCTCTCCCTTTTCTGATTGTCAACTCCGTTTGCAATCGCAATAAAGTGGACTTCCTTTTCCTTGAACATGACCTCCGTATAAAAGCCCACCTGCAGATAGTCACGCCCTATCCGGCTCATATCCTTTACAATGACTGTGCCAATGCTCCCGTCCTCAATTCCTGCTACCATTCTTTTCCAGTCCGGTCTGTCAAATGAACCGCCGGAATAACCGTCATCTGTGAAATGCTCTATGTTGGTATAGCCATTCTGTTTTGCATAGTCCTCAAGCATCTTCTTCTGGTTGACGATACTGTTACTGTCCCCTACCATTTCATCATCACGAGAAAGTCTTTCGTAGAGGGCAGTAATCTTTTCATTTTCTGCTTTTTTTGTTCTCATTTTTTATCCTTTCTTGTGCTTTTTTCTTAACTACCCTTTACAATATAATTCCTCAGTGTAATGTTTTGGCGGCTGTGTGAAATGCTCGGAAACCTTTGTCTGCTCCACTGCAATCATCATGCCCTCACGAAGCTCCGGCAGCTTCTTTTCTTCCTCTGCATCCGATTTATCCTCTGCGGTTTTATAGGAATTTTTGAAGAAATCCTCAAATTCCTTCCATCCATTTTTCCACACTTCCTTGCCAGATACCTTAAATACAGTATTGTTGCAGGTAATCACTGCCTTTGTGGAATTATAAATGTGCTTCTCCCCGGTCGCACACAGCAGACGGTTTGCACAAAGGGAAAGTATCTTCATTTCGCTCTCCGGGATTGCCTTTAAGTCCTGCTTGATGATCTCCATGGTAGGAATGATTGCGTGGTGGTCCGTCACTTTCTTGCTGTTCAAAATTCTTTTAATATCTGGATTGAACATGATATTCTGTTCAAATAACAGAGAATTGAAAATCGCTTCGATCACATTTTTTGCAGTACCTTCCATGTCATCGGAAAGATACTGGCTGTCTGTTCTTGGATAAGTCACTAACTTTTTCTCATAAAGGCTCTGCGTATATTCCAATGTCTGCTTGGCAGTAAAGCCAAACAGACGGTTTGCATCCCTCTGGAGTGTGGTAAGGTCATAGAGTTTCGGTGGTGCCACCCACTTTTCTTCCTTTATCACAGAAGTGACAAGAGCCTGTCCGTTTTCACAGGCTCCTGCAATCCTCTCTGCTTCCGTTTTATCACTGATATGCTCCGATACAGCATCCAGACCATTTTCCATGATATGAGCCATATAATAGGCTTCTTTCTTGAAATTCATGATTTTACTTTCACGGTCTACCAGCATGGCAAGTGTCGGTGTCTGCACTCTGCCGACCTTTAATGCCTTGCCACCATACAATACCGTAAAAAGCCTAGTGCCATTGATACCCACAAGCCAGTCTGCTTCCTGCCTGCATAGTGCTGACTTGTACAGATTGTCATAATCACTGCCTGGACGAAGATTATGGAAGCCGTCACGGATAGCACTCTCCTCCATGGAAGAAATCCATAATCGTTTCATCGGTTTTCTGCACCCTGCCATGTTGTAGGTCAGGCGGAAGATCAACTCTCCCTCCCTTCCGGCATCGGTAGCACACACGACTGCATCCACCCTGTCATCATGCATAAGTTTTTTCAAAATCTGATACTGTGCTTTCGTATCACTTTTCACTTCATGCTGCCATTCCTGTGGGATGATCGGAAGATTGTCATAACTCCATTTCTTCCATGCTTCCTCATAGCTTTCCGGCTGTACCAGTTCTACCAGATGTCCCACACACCATGATACTAGATACTCATTGCCTTCCAAATATCCGTCCTTACGCTGTGTGGCACCAAGAACTGCCGCAATGCTCTGTGCCACACTCGGCTTCTCTGCAATTACAAGCTCCATCTCTATTCCTCCCCATTTTCTTCATCATTCTCATTGTTGTTATCTTCATTGTCATTCTCGTCTGTGTCTACTGATTCTGTATCATCACCACCATTTATGAATGCTTCGTCGGAATCCTGCTCGGTTTCTTCCTCGTCATCATAATCGTAGTCCTCGTCAAGCTCGTCCTCATCTTCATCCTCATCAATGAAGTTTTCCTTTTTCTTCTTGGATTTCACAACATATACCACTCCGATCACAGCTACCGCAGCAATGCCCATTAAAATATATGTAAAGCCGGAACCATCTGCCTTTGCGGTATCCTCTTTCGGCTCACTTGTATCTTCCGTGCTATCTTCGGTGCTGTCCTCAACACTTTCTGCTCCCTGTGTTTTATCTCCTGTGGTATCAGCATTATTGTTTGATAATGCGCTGTCTTTGGTAGGAATTGCAGATTCCAATGCCGCTGAATTTTTCGGAAGTGTCTCGCTGTTATCCGTTGTGGTATTCAGCAGGTCGTTTTCACTGACTTCTGTAAGGAAATACACCTTTTCATCTTCCCCATCACGATCAATCACAAGATAAAATACCTTTTCTGATGCAGTCTGGATTGTGTAAAATTCCTTGCCTTTTTCTGTGGTCTGGCTGTCACTGCTCTGGTCTGCATCCTTAGAAGTATCTCCCGTACTTGGAGATTGCTTTGCTGTTGCGGAACTGCTTGAAGTTGTTCCACTGCCTGTCTGGGAAACTGTATTTCCATTCCCATCCGTTTTCGTATGCTCCGTAACCTGTGCGGTTGCAGAGCTTGGCTTGGTTGCAGACGCATCCACAGGAAGCTGCTGTGCCGGATCTTTTTCATTGCTGTCCTTGTTTTCCGGATCGGTGTAATACGGATTGGCTGTTTTATAGATTTCTGAGGTATTTCCTGCATTATCCATGGCTGAAATCGTGAAATACTGATATCCTGCATCAAACTGTTGCAGACGGATATTCAAAGCACCATTCGTATGGTCGGTAAACTCATAGCCATTGACATAGATTGCCTTGATACCGGAATCCGTATCATGTGCCTGAATACTCAATAGACCATCGCTGACTGCCGCATTTAAGGTAGGCTTCGTAAAATCAAAGCACTTGATATAGCGGTTTTTCTCATAGGTCTTGCCCTTCTGGTCTGTGACCTGCACATAAATAGTGCTGTTTTCGGAAATCTCTATGTACATATCCTCGGTAATATCTGTCCAGCTTCCATTCTGCCCGACTTTCGCCTTTACTGTCTGAACGGTAAAATTACCGGAAACTATCGTATCTTCTACTTTGACTATCACCTTAGTGGTATCGTTATGCCACCCAGAAGATGTATTGATTGTGATTTTTACGCTCGGATTGATATAGGTACATTCCTTATAGTTCTTTGCGCACACCTCACAATCTTCATCCACCGCATACTGGCTGCACTTTTCTTTGCAGGTGCATTTTGCGGCAGGCTGTGTCTCCTCAGTTGTGCCTTCTGTGGAATTTTCTGTTGTATTCTCCGTGGACTGCTCTGTATGATTTTCTCCACTACCGGAACTGTCCTTGTTATCAGTGCCGGACGCTGTGCTTTCTGCACTGCCTTCCCCTGCCGCACTCTCTGTTTTCTGCTCTGCAGTATCCTCCGCATGAACCTCTATCGTGTTTGTCCTGTTTGCAAAAAATGCACCAACCGGCATACAAAAAAGTATTGCCGATAGCATAAGGGACACCACAGCCCTAGCCGATAATCTCCTGTTTTTCATTGGTCGAAACCTCCTTTTCCTCTTCCCGTTTCTGTAATAAATTTCTGACTTCATCCTCACTGAGCTTATTAAGCATCTGCAATCGCTCGGATGAGATTTTATATTTTCGTATGATCTTCATGGCTTCGGCATCCTCAGCCATCTGTTTTTGCTCTGCAAGGTCTTTTTCCTTTGCCTGTAGCTGTGCTATCTGTTCTCTGACCTTTTTAAGCTGTGAATTGATTCTCTCTACTGACAAAAATAATTCCTCCCTTCGCTAATTCAATCTTCCAAAACCATAGAAATGGCTCTGCCAGTAAGAAGTATTGATTGAGGCGTACTGAATTGGATCGCCGCAATGCACCATCGTACCATTACCACAGTAGATACCGACATGCGTAACCGGACGTCCTGCATTATAGGTTCCGGTAAAAAAGATAATGTCTCCTGCCTTTGCGTCTGCCGCTGATACCGGAGTACATTGGTCATAAATGCCCTGTGCGGTGGTTCTTGGCAGGTTATGTACACCGCTGTTTGTAAATACCCAACATACAAAGCCTGAACAATCAAAACTTGCCGGAGCTGTTCCTCCAAAGGTGTATGGCATTCCCAGATACCTGTTTGCTTCCCGCATAAGCGTCTGCACCGTTGCATCGTCATAGGACTCCGGTGGTATCACATTGCCGGTTCCTCCTCCGGTGCCGCCCGGTGTTTCTCCATAAATGGTCTGCTCTCCTGCTTCAAAGTAAAATAACGGGTTATAATACTCCCCGTTATACAAACACTCGATATGAAGGTGGCTTCCGGTACTACTTCCCGTATTGCCACTTTTTCCAATGTTAGCACCCTTTTTAACGCTCTGCCCTGCGGACACATTCAGGCTGTCCATGTGGGCATATTTCGTGGTATATCCCTTACTGTCTGTTATTACCACATAATTCCCATAGTAGGAATCGTAAGCCGCTTCCGTAACCATTCCATCATGTGCTGCATATACAAGCGTTCCTGTCGGTACTGCTATATCCACACCCCTGTGAAGCTCCTCGGCTCCGGTATTTGGATTCTTCCGGTATCCGTAATAACTGCTGATATAGTAATACCAGTAATAGTCAACCGGAGATGCAAAGACCTGTAAGCCGCCCTTGGTCTCCGTATAGGCTCCAAAAATTTCCGTCTGCTCGCTGTCCATGCGTCCGGCAACAATGCTCTCAAGCGGTGTAACGGTAAGTGTGACACGAAGGATTGTGACAGTATATTCTTCTTCCTCCTCATACTCATATTCCTCGGTACTGGTAGTTCCATCCGGATTTGTTACTGTTCTGGTTCCGGTCTTTGTGACTGTCCTTGTTCGTGTCTCCTCCACTTCCTCGGTAGTGAGTGAATACATGGCATCAAATAATTCCTGAATCTCACTCTCTATTCCTGCGGCAGTAAATTCCGTATGGACTGCGGAAAGATAACTGATCAGTGTGTACGGATCATGCCCGATTGCACCAAGGTTATAATCGTATTCATCATATCCCGGATAATCAGTTTCAATCCGGTCAATCTTATTTTGCAGTTCCATTTCCTTTTCTGTAAAAGATAAATCTGCTGCATCAATCTCTGCCGGAAGGCTAAGATATGTGCTTGCCATCGTTGTTGTCACAGTTCCGGTAAACATGGAACCGCAGCTTGATAGTGTCGACATGATCATAATGAGCAGAAGTGCAAAAATACCCACTGTGATAATCAGTGTTTTATTTTTCGTGGCAATTTCCTGTAACTTCTTTGCAATCCCGGTTGCAGCATTGGCTGTCTTTGTAAATGTTTCCTTTGCAGTCTTGGCTTCTGCTCCTACCCGCCTTGCCTTGGCATACTCACGCTTGATGCGCTGTTTCTGTAGCTGCCTTTGCAACTGCTTCTTTGGACTGTTGCCCTTTAGATGTGGATTTTCACTGATGAATTTCTCATACTCCAGCTTCATATCCGCTGTAACCTGTTTTTTGTGCAATCGCTCTAAGCGGTCACGCTTTCTCTGTGCCTTGCTCTTGCGGTGATACTTCATATAGTGGTAAATATCCTCGGCTCGCTGTTCCGTCTTGTGTGCGCCCTCCACAGCAGAATTATCCTTTTCTGTCTCTGCAATCTTGCGATGCACAAAATACATATTTTCGGTCTGGAGCTTGTGAACCGCAGTTTTTCCCAGTCCATCCGGTTTAAATGGCTTCTCCACATCCACCGGAACCACAACATACTTTGCTTTTCCGGTCTGTTCATCAAAGACACGCTTCATCTCATACTGCCGCTTTGTCGGCATCTTGTCCTTTGCTTTCTGCAACTTTCGGCGGTTCTTTTCCGACTTATCAAAAGCCTTCTGTACTTTTTGGTCTGTAAATTCGTCCGCCTGCCCCTGCGAAAATGTGGCGTCCTTTGTCTGAAGATCTCCATAATCGGACTGCTTTGCATTTTCTGACTTTGCACGCTCTCTGTGTGCGTGTTCTCTCTGCACACACCTTTTGTGATATTTTCCTTTTTCCTCAGACCGTTGGTAGGTATTTCTAACGTGGTAATTGTCCTGAAAACTGTCTGCGTCCTCTGTATGGAAATTTGTAGCATTACCGTTTTCCTCATTGATAAAGCTGTTTTCCTTTAAGAATGTCTTTTCCGCTTCGGCTTCCGACTTCTGGACATTGTGACCAGAAGTGTCCTGTTGTTGCTGTCGGTAATATTTTTTCTTATTATTTTTCCTGTATTCTGTCCCAGTATTAAACTCTGACTTCTGGACGCTGTGACCAGAAGTTGCTTTTCCTGTACGACTGCCATGGTTCGCATCCCTTGGCAGATTGCTCACAGGCTTCTCGCTAGCACTAAACTGGTTTTCCACAGAAAAGGTGTTGTCCTGCCTGTGTTCTATATGTTTTACTCCAGTCACTTCCTTATCTTTGGAAAATGTCTCTTTTTCAAATGCCTTTACTGCCTGCTTCTTCTGTCTTTTTTCTGCCATTTTATACTGCGTCCTCCTTCTGCACCGATTCCTCCGGCTTGGTATTCATAATTCTGTAAGTCTTGGTGTCTGTCGGATATTTGTCTACAAATGGAATTACCACATTGTCAAACAGTATCAGACCACTTCCCGGCTCGGAGTTGGTGACATAGGAAAGCTGCTTATCAGAAAGTCCCAGTTTATCAGCGAGAATTGCCTGATCTTTGGCATTCTGATTTAACAGATACACAAAATCGCTGTTACCCAAAATACCTTCAATCTCCTCAGAACGAAGAAAATCGCCCACGTTCTGCGTCAAACCTGTCGGAATACCGCCCCATTTTCTGAAACGCTTCCAGATTTCCACGGAATAAATAGCTGTCTGCTTCTCCTTCAGAAGAAGGTGGAACTCATCACAGTAATAACGGGTAGCAATCTTTCGCTCCCTGTTCTGCGATACCCTGTTCCAAACCGCATCCTGCACGATTAACATACCCAGCTCTTTCAACTGATTTCCCAAGTCTCTGATGTCAAAGCACATGATACGATTGCCGCTGTCTACGTTGGTATGGTGGTTGAAGTAATTCTGGGAACCATGCACATACAGCACAAGGCTGTTTGCGATACGCTCCGCCTTTGGATTTTTGTGTGCTAACAGGGCATCATATAAATCTTCCAGCAGCGGCATATTTTCCGGCACCGGATTTTCAAAATACTTGTCATAAATATGACGGATACATTCGTCGATGATACCTTTCTCATCGTTCTCCAGACCGTCCTTGCCACCTGCGATCAGGTCACATAATGTTATGATAAAATCCGATTTCAGTTTTAATGCTTCCTTATCCCCCTTATGGCTCAACTGAATATCCATAGGGTTCAGATAGTCTTTGGAATTGGTAGCAAGTTTTACCACCTGTCCATGAAGTGCAGCTACAAGTGCAAAATACTCTCCCTCCGGATCGCAGATGATAATATCGTCCTTTGTGATAAGGAAACAGCTTAAAATCTCACGCTTTGCACTAAAACTCTTACCACTTCCGGGAGTACCTAAGATAACCCCGTTTGGTGTACGGAGCCTTTTTCTGTCTGCCATGATCATGTTGTTGCTGAGTGCATTTAATCCGTAATAGATTGCCGGTGCAGGCATAAATAACTCCTGTGTGCAGAATGGTACTAAGATTGCGGTGCTTTTTGTGGAAAGAGTACGCTCAATGCCTGTCTCATTGCATCCAATCGGTGCGGATGCCATAAGTCCCTGTTCCTGCAAATACTGTAAACATCTGAGGTCACAGTTTGCCTGCTGAATGATACCGGACACTCTCTGCATTAAGCTCTCCAGTTCCCGCTTGGTTCTGCCATAACAGGTAATAAGGAATGTCATGTTGATCATCTTCTGATTGCTCGTATTCAAATCATCCAGAAATTCCAGCGTATCCTTTTCATAGGTCACAATATCCGTTGGAAGAATATCCATATCGTAACCGCTTCGGACTGCCTTTTTCTGCTCCTCAATCTTCATTTTCTGGATATTGGAAATGACCGCTTTTAACTTCTTGATTGCCTTTACCGGATCTTCCGTCTGCATGTGCATGGAAATCGTAAGGTTGGCATCAATATCAAGAAGCTGCTTGATCAGCTCGTCCGTAAACTTCGGTGCGATAATATCCAGATAGGACACACAGCCATACATATTTCCCGACTTGAATCGGTTCGGATAGCGGAAATCAAATCCCGGCGGTGCAATATAGTCCTTGACCGACTTGCCGGATTCTGCCAAGTCCTTAAATGAAAAACGGAAAGGCTCCATGGTATCCTGGTTAAAATATTCATGCAGGATGCGCAGTCTTTCCTTTCCGTCCAGTCCCCTCGCAAGGGTTCCTATGTTGTTTAAGTTCCGTATGACATCTTTTTCAATGTTGTTAAGGCGGCTCTTGGCTTCCTTGTAGCCATTGCTTTCTACACCAAAAATCAGATATTTTGATTTGATGATACCATTGTTGCCCTTTGCCGCCTGCTTCTTTAACATCTCCGTGTATTCCTCACGGATGTCGTTAAAATCATCCTCCTGCCACGGAATGTCAAACTGTTCTGTAAGCATCTGCTCGTTGACCTGCCTGTTGAAAAGCACCAGTTCAAACTTCACAGACGGATCAAAATAATTGATAAGCTTGCTGTACTGTGCCAGTATGTCCGCCTGGTCATCCACTTCCAGAAGCTCATAGTTTATATCAAAAAATTCCACCATCCTTGTATAATAATGGTGACTGACCTGACAGATACCGTCACGGAACATCTTTTCAAAAGTGATCGTCCTTTGTGCGGTAGTCGGCTTTTCTTTCTCAATGCTCTTTCCCGATAAAATATGCTTTAACTGTATAAGACGCTTCTTTTCTGAAAAGGTAAGACCACCGCTTTTACTGTTGTTCCTGCTATTGCCTTTATAACTGCTTTTTCTGCGGCTTTCCGGTTCTGCCTTTTGCTTTTTCTTCAAGATAACGAACCTCCCTTCGTAATTTTTCTTTTTCTTCCAACTGCTTGTATAAGTTCTCTGACCGGTATGGTCTTATGCCCGGTGTGAGTATCTTCTGCCGGAGCATAAAATACAAAATCTTCTCCGCCGGAAACCCGTTTTTCTCATACATCGCAAAAAAGAAGAACGGAAGCATTGCTCCCATCATAAGAAGTGATGCGGCTGATGTTCCGATCAGTCCCTTGGTTAAAAAATACAAGGGTATCCCGGCTACTGCCGCACCGCTGAAACAGATGATCTGTCTCTTTGTCAAGTTCAGTGCCACTTTTGTCTTGATACCGGACAAATCCTTTGGCACCTGCACAGATATTGCCATGTCGTTCCTCCCTTAGTGCGCATTCCAGATAGATTTTGACAGCGAACCTGTCTTAAACAGGGAAAAACATAAAATCACAGTATATGCTGCCACCGACCAGAGTGCCGTATGCAGGTTGTCGGCTACTGCCACACCTGCCACCAGCACCGCATAGATTGCGACGCACACCATCATAAAAAAGCCCTGAAATGCCAATGCACAAAGTCCCTTAAAATAATTAGTTCCTATCGTTCCCCATTCCCGATTTGTTACGGTTGCACAGGGAACAGGTGCTACTGATACATAAAGATATATTTCAATCATTCGCCCATAAAGAATGACGGTGATAAGGACTGACATGATTTTCATACATAAACTGACGATCATGGTCTCCATCCCCAGTCCTAACAGCTCGCCTATGCTCATCTCCGAAAACTGCTCATTGAACATCGTTTGCAGCGTACTTGAAACATCAATACTGGTTTCCCCGCTGATTGCTGCCGCTGCGGAATTGACGATGTGGCTTCCCACATCAAATACCGCCATTACAATGTCAAAAGTCTTGCTTAACAGCATGACTGCAATACACGCTTTCATAAAAAAACGGATAAAAATTGCCGTATTGAAGTCATGCAGATTATTCTTGTCAATAACCATGGAAATAAGCTCGTAGACGAGTACAAAACTGATGATCATTCCCGCTATGGGAATCATCACGTTATCGGACAGGGTTTTTATCATGTCAAAAATACCGGAGTTCCAAGTGCTGGGAGTTTTGCTGACCTCCCCTGCAATCGTGCCTACCTTGTCATTGACATCGGTAAACATGGTTTCAAAGTTTGTCAGCACCCATCCCTGCAACAGTTCCTTTATGAATTCAGTAATCTTATCAATGATCCCGCCCATGAATTATGAGAACAGTGTGGTAAGCTGTGGAATTACCGTCTGTGCCACAATGATGATGCCACCGCCACTCATAAGCTGTTTTATCCCCAATTAGGTGTAAAACTCTGCTCGATGGCGGGCGGCGGCGT
>ERZ791926.1517-NODE-1517-length-11391-cov-2.451306_pt1 | contig 11391 bp, 11 predicted proteins | sample MGYA00510131_ERZ791926 | MGnify/ENA primary metagenome ERZ791926 (study PRJEB30046, sample SAMN00792052) | human gut metagenome | study: EMG produced TPA metagenomics assembly of the A metagenome-wide association study of gut microbiota in type 2...
ATTATAATAATTTTCGCCACTTTCAGCAATAATCTTATTGCTTCCAACAACTTCCGTACTCTGCTCTAAGGTATTTTCTTCTTCTGCAGATAAATCCATAAAAAAAGTAAAGTCAAAAGACATCTGTCCTTCGATTTTTTTCTTTCTCATTATATATTCCTCCTACATCCATGAAATGATCAGTTTACATTCTGTATAATCAGATTTTATTTCTGGAATCTGATCCTTTAGCCATTTACAGATTTCCGGATAATATCCTGATGTTACTTTGATTTCTGTATTGGAACTATAAATCTCATCAACCTTTCCATTTTGATAGCCTTTTAAGCTACCTTCCTGATCGATTTCGAAAAAATCACAACCTTTGGCATTTGCATCAAGAATCTTCCTTTGAATGATTCTTGAAACATAATTCATCTGGATCATGTCAAAATCCGTTTTTTCTTCGATTTTATCTCTTACCTCATCTTCTTTTTGATCTCCTGTTTTGGCATTTTTTATTGGCTTTAATAGAAATTTCCAATTCAAATAAAGCACAATTGGAAGCACAAAGCCTGTACAGAGTGTAAAAAACAATCCTATAATAATCCACCATTTTGCATCATGCCAGTTCTTATATTTCTTTGTTAGAATCGGTAATAATAGCGTACCAATGAAACAACTTGCATATATTCCTGACAAAGTAATTGCAAGAAATCCATTAAGCAGGATTACTAGCAGTACTGCTTGTGTCAATACACCCTTTTGATCAAATAATTTTCCTGTTTTCATTTTTCCTCCTAAAAATAAAAAAGCAGAAAGATGTAACATTTGCTTACATTCTCTCTGCTTTTTCCTACCATATCATTTACAGTTACATACCTTGATTAAACTGATCATTTCCGTCAAAAGCTGACTGGTTTCCTGAATTATAACGATCATCATACGCAGTTGCATATGGATTATCATTATAATCTTGATATGGATTGTCATTCTGATTTTTCTGTTCCATTGGATAATTCGGATCGTAATTCGGATCATAATTTGGATTATAGTCATTGGAATTCTGCGTCCTAGAACTATTGTTCTGTCTGTTCTGCTGATTATGCTGTGATCCATTTTGATTCACAGGTGCCGCATTTCTTCCACTTCCTTGATTTTCACCATTATAAGGATTTTGACTTCTTTGTCCGCTAGATGAATTTCCTCTATTTCCTCTGGAAGTATTGCCATTCCTGTTTCTACCTGATCCTCTGTTATTATTGTTTGAACGGTTATTATCATTACCATTACTCTGATTTCCAGAATAATTGCTATTTTGATTGTTACCGCTCTGATAGTTATTCTGTCCTTCTTGATAATTATTGTATCCGTCAGTAGAATTTTGATTTTCAGAGTTTTTCTTTGGTTCTAAAAAATCCATTTCTCGAACAATTACTTCCCATGGATACTCCATAGTTCCGTCTTCTTTTTCTCTTCTACTTGTATCAATCCAACCAGTTATCCCAATTAACATTCCTTTATGTATGTGTTCTCCTCTTTTTCCGAAAACCACGCATGGAATAAAACTGGTATCCTCACCTTCTTGTCGTTTTCCTAACTTTTTTACCGCTAAGAAAAAATGAGCTGCCTGTTTCTTAGGATCCTCATTTTCATAAATGATAGGATTGCTCGTTAATCTCCCTGTTAATGCTACATCGTTCATAATTTGTTTCTCCTTCCTTGTTCGAACAAAAAAAAGCAGAACGCCTTTACGTTCTGCCTAATATGTCCTTCTTTTTTTATAGTTCCGCAAAAAATAAATATTAACCCACAATAATGTCGTTTTCACGAATCCAATTGTAAACTAATACTTTACAAGTATATCAAATTTTATTTCATTTTTCAATATTTTTATTTCATTTTATAGAGAATACAAACATCTGTAAACTTCTAATTATTCTTGGTTTCTTGCTTATCAGAAAGGTTATCGTGTCTTGTTTTGTACCTGTATGATTTCTAATTATTCTTGATCCTCTAAATACAGATTCTAATGAGTGTCTTTAATCTCACCATCAGTTGCAAAATCAACTGTTATCATACTATGAATATCTAAGCATTATTCACTAATGATTGAATTTTTTAATTCTGTTTCTTTTTGTGTTACTGCAGAAATCTGATTTACCTTATATAATGTATTTTCTCTTGTTTCTGTTATTTCTTCCTCTGTTACACCATCATCTATCAATCGCTGCTTATAAATATCCAATGAATTTATTGTCAATTTATACAGTTCCAAGGAAGCAACTGTATTCGCATTTCCGATTTTTAGCAAACTTTTTAAATTTTCATAATATTGCTTATAAACACCTCGGTCACTACCTTCTGCAACATTTAAGGTAATATCTTGATTAAATTTACCGATAGCACAATAAATTTTAGCAATTTTCTTGTATTTTGTTACGTTACCTTTTTGTGCATCAGAAAACCATTGTGTAGCACTTTTCATTCTTGTTATTTCTTCATCTTTTCCATCGAAAGAATAATAATACCAATATGCCTTTCCAATCTCAAACGCCAGCTTTCCATAATCATCATTTTTCTTTACTTTATTCCAATTCATATGAATGGCTTTTAAAAAATCCTTTTCCTCATTTGTATCAAAGATTGCATCTTCTAAATATACATTCAATAAGGCTTCATAAGCTTCTATTTTCTCTGGAATCAGATCAATTGCTTTATTAAGTGTTTCTATCTTCTCTTCCTGATCAGTGCTGCGGCCGGCAATTTCAATATAATTTTCATAATCATTCTGCTGTTTTTGTTTCATAAACAATGTTCCACCTGTAATTGCTATAATTACAAAAACAGCAACAACAGCGATCAATCTCTTTTTATTCCATTCATATTTTACTTTGAGCTTGGCTTTTACTCTTTTTTTAGAGATAAACTTCTTTTCTTTTTTCTTGGAAGATATTGCTTCTTTTGAATCAATATCTGGATTCTCATATACTGATACCAAATCCTGATCATATCTATTATCTGATTCCGCTCGTCTTATCACTAAATTTTCTAGCTTCGAATCTTCAAAAATTACATTATGTGAATTTTTTTCTTCCATTTGTATAATTGTATCTTTTTCAGACTTATCAACTGTCAAATTACTGTTTTCAATAACTGCCGGATTATTTTTAGAAAAAGAGCGTGAATCTTCTTTTGTTTCCAATTCAATCGTTTTTTTCTTCTTTGTTTTTACATCATTATCCAATTCCTGATTAAATCTTTCTCCATTATATAATGATGTCTTCTTGTTTTCGCCTTCATTTCTTTGAATATTATTTTTTATCTTGCGATCATTTGTTTGATGATTCCTTTGTTTCTCTGATGTATTCTGCTTAATATTCTTCGATTCAACATCGTCAAAAGTTTTTTCCCTACGCTGTTTCTTTTTATTTTCCTGATTCTCTTGATGCTTTATATTTCCTTTACGCAGCTTATTTTGTATCTTATCATTATTCTCTTTTTGCTGATGCACATTCTTTTCTGGTTTTGATGCTGCAGTTTTCTCTTCTTTCTGAGATTTCTTTATTTCCTTACTTGATATATCTTGTCGATCACTCTTATAATCTTCTTTCTTTCGTGGAATATTTTTTTCTTCATTATTTGTTTTAACTTTTTTCTCAGATTGAGCCTTTTCTTTTTCTTTGTTACGGTCGAAAAATAAGTTAGGACCATCATTAACAGCTTTCCCATCCTGATTCAGATTTCCAAACTCGTCTGCTGTAAACATTGGTTTCTTTTTTTTAATTTGCTCATTTCCTGTAATTTCTTTTGTTCTCTGATGATTTCTTTGTTCTTTCTGATCTGTTACCACATAATCTTCAATTTCTGGATATAAAGAGAAAATGAATTTACTAATATCTGGTACTTCTCGCTCAACTATCTGCTTCTTTTGAAATAAAGAAGGACGTTTGCTGCGATCAGATTCATACAACAACTGATCCGTCTGTTGATACTGCATTAATATTTTTGATAATCCATCTAATGTTATATCCTGATTCTTTCCATTATGACTATTTATAATCGCTGTATCAAGCGTATAAGAAAATGCTGGTTCATTCTCTCTGATCGAATGAATTTCTTTTTCCCCAGTCAGCATGATATACAAGATTTTAAATAACTCCTGTACAATGTCCGACTCGCTTCTATCAATATAGTCAAAAAAATCGTATGCATTTATTAAAATAATTTTCCCAGATGGAAGAATTTTTAAATCTTCATATGTAATTTTCTTTAGAAATCTTCCATGTGTCGCTGTATATAGTTTTAGTATAGAATCACATATATCTTTCAGATTGGAAACTGCATATTCCAGATCATATTTTATCTTTGACTGATCCAGTGCTGCACTTTTCAGTTCCGGATAAACAAAATATTCATAGTTCTTTTCATAAAATTCATCAATAATCTTTGGAAATCCCGGCAGACTTAGATTACTAATATTTATAAAATTTTGCTTTTTCTGTATGTAAGATAATACATATCTTCGATTTGACGAAAAAGTTGCATCTTTTATGATTGCTCTTTTTCCATCCGTTCTTATTACCTTATATTGCTTATAAATCCCGCCTTTTTTAAGCATATTAATACTCTCTCCTATTCTATCGTTACATCAGAAGAATTTGGTGTAACTGCTATTTCTTCTCCCTTATCCGCACGTAATTTAAATTCACGATTTGGCACATATGGGATCGTGTATTCATCGTAATCCTTATCTTCATCATCTGTAATGTAATCCATCGGTACTTCCATATCATTTAAATATAAGATTGCTCCTTTTTTTACATAACACGTAAAATCAGTACTGTATAATCCATCTAAATAGACATACCAGTCATTTTTCTTATCCTGGATCACTGTTACATCATACTCGGCTTCATTTTCGCCTATATATTTTAATGTAAAGCATGAAGGATCTATATTATCATCTTCATTTAATGTTACATTGCCATCCCCAATTTCTGTTAAAACAACTTGCATTTTATTACCAATCAAATCTGCATAATCACTTCTTGGAATTAACCATTTAATATCAGCATCCGTAATCAATGCTCCATCTGGAAGATATACACAAGATTTCAAATCCTCATAATCTTCTTTTTTTATCTTGTTTAAGAAACGGTCTGCAACTTTTTTTTCTTGCTGCTCCTGTTTATTTTGTGGTTCATATTCTTCTGTATCATTTGAAGATCCACCACATCCAGTAACACCAATAGCTAAAACTATCAGCATTGTAATTCCTAACAATTTCTTCATATTATATATACTCCTTCTCAACTTAGTTTTCTTCTTGTATTTTACTACACAAAATTGATGTTTGCTATAAGAAGAAAACAAAATGTATCTGAACATTTGTTTTTATAAAGAATTTTATGTATAATATAAGCGTATTAATTATTATATAGGGAGGAATTATATGCTATCATCATTTTTGATAAAACCATTGCCACTTACTTTTTATGCATACAAAAAAATCATGGATCAAAACCCACCAAAAGCCTTTTCTGATTTTTTAGATATTGGATATCGAACTGGACTGAGAAGTAAATTTTTATGTAATTTGAAAAAGGAAAATGTCGATTTAAACAAGAAAGTAATTACTGGAAATGATTCAAAGACAAGCTTGCCAATTTATGTCGTATTGGATGATGGATCTTTTTCCATTCTTGAACGCCGCATAAAAAATACAAAATCAGAATATATATTTTCTGACAATAATGGAAACCCATATTCATTGTCTTACTATAGAACATGTTTTATGAAGACATTAGAATCAGAACCATTGAATTTTAATCTAAGAGAAGAGCATATGAATTTACATTCTATTAGAGCGGGTAATCGTGAAATGTTAAAAGAGTTTCATGTTCCAATTTTTGAGATAACTTTCCGACAAAATACTGATCTATATGGTTCTAGTCATGTTGCATATGTAACCGATCAAACTAAATCTGTCGATGCTATTAACAAATTTTTCCCTATGATGCACGATATAATAAACCAAAGAGAACTTAATGGTTACTATGATTAAATTTTCCACTGGATATTATACCAAATAGTCATTACCATCAATATATAATACAATAATAGAAAAGCAGACAAACACCTGCTTTTCTATATTGCATTCTTTATACTACATTATTTACTTCTTCTAGCTATAATATCTCTTGATACCGGCAATTGCCACCAGTCAACTCCATAGTTGTCTTTCATAACTTTCTCATCAAACCATATTGGCCGAATCACATGAATCGTAGCAAATAAGTAACATAAAATCAAATACTTAACGTCATCATTTTTCTCTTTTTTATACAGTTTCAAAAAAGTTTTTCCAAAGTCACTATCTTCATAGCATTCTGCAAAATCAGGAAACTGCTTTATAACAAATCTACATAAAGATCTGCCGATCATATATTCTTCTGATACTAGCTGTTTAGAGAAATCGATGCTTACAGCTGTCATTAAAACCATCAAATACGTTGCAGCCTCTAAATCACATTTATATAAGTTGCAGGCTTCACGGGATGGACGATATACACCCACTTTAATCATATCGACAAATGTTCGATACAATTTTTCAACCGCTTTCGTATTTATTTCTTCTCCAAAAATATCTTCAATATAAAACGCTTCCCCACATCCGCATAAAAGCTTAACTAATGCTTCTTCTTTTACTACCATAACATATACCTCTTTCCTTTGTATTCATTATTTTGTTACATAATCCTAATATTTTTAGCTAAATACTCATATCGAAACTTGCCAACCTGTCCAGGCAATTTTTCAAATTTGATCCAGATATTCGGTTTATCAATTTTAGTGATCTCACCTTTTCCAAATGCAACATGGTCTACGAACATTCCTATCTGCAGATCATCCAAACATAATTTTAACTGTGATACAAATCGTGACTCTCTATCATTCAATGACAGAATATACAACCGATCTTTTGACCGTGTAATTGCAACATAAAGGATTCGACGTTCTTCTTCAATATCTGTTTCCTGACCCTTTTTCTTAATTGGGATATTATCTTCATTAACATTAAAAATAAACACATTTTTATATTCCAATCCTTTTGCAGAATGAATTGTGGATAAAATGACTTTTCCCTCTTTTTCATTCTTCTTAGAATTTAGCAGCCTGCGATATTGAATGATTGCATCTATTAATTCTTGTCGTGTGGAATATTGCGATACGAAATTACGAATCCCATTTGCAATTTCATATAAATCTTCAAGTTCATCATGTGACATTTTCTGATAGGATGCGTAGTCTCTTAAATAATCCTGATATCCGATCTGATAATAAAAATAATCAAATGCTTCTACTGGAAATGACATATTTTTTATTACATTAAAGTCATATTTAAGATCCTCCAATTTTTCAACAACATAATCTTTTGTTGCATATATCTGCATTAAAGCATCCAAATCCAGTTTTCTTTTGATATACCTTTTTTCTACATAGCGTTTTGGTTTATTTATTATTGAAAATAAATTTTCAATATATCCATCTGCACACTCCAGATACGTTATAAAATCAATCGCAATAAAATGATCAAATATATTTCTGATTGATTCAGTTGTATAAAACGGTATATCTTTTGAACTCAAATACACCGCATACTGATCGATCTCTTTTCTGGTTCGGAACAAACAGGCATGATCTTCGTAACGATCACCCTGTTTATGATATTTTTTGATTTGTTCCACAACAAAATCATATTCCTTTGGAAGATTTTCAAAAGAATGAATATGTACATCTTCTCCGGTTCTGATTCCATATACAGATTTCGAAAAACGAGATTGATTATATGATATCAAGCGATTCGCTGCCATTACAATTTGATTAGTACAGCGATAATTGTAAGGGAGCTGCACGATACTACAGTTCCGAAATTTTTTTGTAAAATCAATCATAACCGCAGGCTTTGCACCACGGAAAGCATATATTGACTGATCATCATCTCCCACAACAAATATATTATTGCGAGGACGTGCTAATAATGCTAATAGATTCTCCTGGATCGGACTGGTGTCCTGAAACTCATCAACAAGAATATATTGATATTTTTCATGATAATATCTTAATAACTGCTGATTTTTCTTAAATAAATCCGCTGTCAGAAATAGCATATCGTTGAAATCCAACAAATTCTTACTTATTAGATATTGTTGATAAATTTCGTAATACTCTTTCAACAAATCCATAGGGATATTCTGGTAATCGAGTATTTGATCATTCCCACCACTTTTAAGATATTGAATTCCGGACAAGATATTTTGGATTGACTCATCCATTGCCTTATCATCATTTCCTAAAGAATCATTTAATTGAATTGCTGCAGACTCAATCACTTTTCTTTGTGTTACAAAAGATATGATACTACGATATGTATAACGTGTATGTTTAACCAATATTTCTAAAAAAACTGAATGAAAGGTGCCAAATTTGACACCCTCCTTTCCAGTTAATTTATAGAATCGGTCTTCCATCTCTGTTGCTGCAGCTTTCGTAAATGTCAGAACCAGTATATTTTCTGGACGAACCTTACGATTTTGGATCAGATTTTTAATACGATGCACGATGATCGTTGTTTTTCCTGATCCAGCACCCGCAAGAACTAACATAGGACCTTTTTTGTGATTGATCGCCCTGAGTTGTTCATGACCAAATTCCATTTTCTTTCCTCCTTATGCCGGTAATTCCTCATGATCTTTTAAACGATAGCGATAAATTGGTGACTCTGCTTTTTTCAATTCCAAAGCCGCAGATTCCAATTCGCTTTGATTAACGCTCTTTTCAAATGACTGAAGAAACATAAGATCATTTTTACAGATTCTTCGATTGATCCGATTCTTACGGATTCTCCATGATATTTTGAAAAAATCAATGACCGAATGATTGTTTTCCATGTCATGTAATAGATCTGAAATTTCGCGATCATAAAAGGATAATTGTTTCTTATAATCCTTTTCCTGTTCTGTAATATTCGATCCGTCATGGCACATGATTTTCATAACACGATACCACTTAGAGTTTAGATTTCCAGTCCTTAGTACATTTAATCGCTGGTCCAGTGTCGGATTTTCAGCAACAATATCATACTTCTGAGCATTGATTGGATTCATGTTGTTGATTACTCTCTGAATCTGATTAAGATCATAATAGATTGCTTTATTTTCCTTTGTCATACCTAAGTTCAAGCCTTTTAAGATCTGATAGTATTTATCCTCTTTCCTAATAGCGTACTTCATATATTTCCTCCTAAGCATTTGCACGAATTGGCATTACACAATATAGATAATCCTCATTTTTTAATATGATAGGATTTTTCATACTTGCATAATATAAATTTAATGTATCATCCTCTTTTGGAATCACATTAATACACTCCAATAGCCTTGCACTATCCAAATAAATTTTCAGGTTTTCCCCACTTTTAAAAACATTTAGTTCTTCATGTAGGTTTGATTTGTCCGTGGTCATATCAACATTCAGCAGATTATCCTCTGTTGACAGCAAAACTGGATTTCGTTTATTTCCTTTCAATAAACTACATCTTTTCAATACTCCTGACAATTCATCTTTTGAAATAGCTAAAGCCCCTATTCCCGCAAATTGACTTAACATCTTATTAAGATCTGGAAACTTACCATCTACTTTTCGAATGGAAATTCGTAATTGATCGCTGCTGATAAATAAAAATTTATCTGTAATCTTCAGCATGATCTTATTTCCCTTAAACATTCGTCTAGCACTTCTTAAACATCTTCCTTCAACGCAGAAATCAAACTTTTCTGTTTCCGCAAGTTCTTTTACTTCTGTTTCAGAAATTGCCATTGTATGTCCATCACTTGCTTCAGATCTCATTTTCCCATTTTCACATACAATATGAATTGCCTTTAACACTGGCATTTTATTATCCAATGCTAACATGCCTACCGCATCAATTAGTGCTGCAAATTTTGTCCCATCCACTGTAACAGACTTTAGTACATCTTTTTCCTCTTCAGGGATTGGGTAATTCTCTGCTCCATTAAAAGATTCTAATTTTACTTTTGAACGGTTATACTTCAATGTAATATTCTTATCAAAATCCAAATTAATATCTTCAACAGATCCCGGTAATTCCTTCAACAACTGAACAAACATACCTGGATCTACCAGATATTTTCCCAAATCTTTATCATCAGATTGAAAGCCACTTCTTAAATTTGATGTAACACTCATTTTTAAGTCAGATCCAATAATAGTAATTTGATCCTTTGTTACATCTAATAATACTTTCTTTAAGATTTCATTCACAGCATCTGTTGCAGCTGCATTTTTTGCATATTCCATTGCCTGTAATAATACTCTTTTTTTAATCTTCATAATCATTCCACCTTCTATTCATTTCTTCCTGTTTCATCATAATAAGAAAGCGAAATGACTCTTAGCCATCCCGCTTCCTATTTCCGTTACTGATTTCCATGCTCGAAGTCAAATTTCTTTTTCATAAGATATCCTGCATAATTATTCGCAACCAGATTAATCCAACGATGTATCCGGCTCATCAGTGAAAAGAAATCTTCATCTGTCAGATTAATAAACATCTGATTTCCATCGTTATTGATTGCAATATACCACGGATAAGATGTTTCTTCGCCTTTCATATAAGTATTACGATTGACTGTAAGTTTTCTTTTCACCTTAGTTATCTTACCTTCCTTGAAAGATTCGTATCTTACGTCCTGACAATCCTTACTCAAAAGATATAAATAGTCACACTGATCTACTTCTAAATAAAATTTAACATAATTCTTACTTCCACCTTTTTCTATAAGTGTCAGTTCTACTCTGGAATATAATTTCTGTCCGTTAACCTCTTCTTTGTCTGCAAACACAGATGCATAATTGTATACAGTTGGATACAATTTATCTGTTACGATCAGCATATGTGTTTTGTTTGATGCTTTTGCGATATCGTTTGGCTGTCTTTTCTTCGCTCTCCATGGATAATTTTCCTTCCCTGTTTCTTCATGTTTTTCTGTTCATCTTTAATCGCTCTTAGATATTCTTCATAAGTGAGTTTTTCTTCGTCTCTAAGTGTCAGCATATTCAATGCGTGCCATATCAAACGATTTATAAACTCAAATCTTGTTAAAATCCAAGTAATTAATCCAAGAACAAATATCATGATACCTAATACAATAGCTGTATACATTTTTTCCTCCTTAATAAAATCATTGTTTTTACATCCAAATTTTCATTAAGGAATCTTCCACTTTTTCATAAGGTTCTCCTTTCCTTGTTCCAGACACAAAAAAAAGGACAGTACGCCTCTGCGTTCTGTCCTAAATGCCTATTTTAATAGTTCCACAAATAAAA
>ERZ791926.1525-NODE-1525-length-11321-cov-2.532043_pt1 | contig 11321 bp, 17 predicted proteins | sample MGYA00510131_ERZ791926 | MGnify/ENA primary metagenome ERZ791926 (study PRJEB30046, sample SAMN00792052) | human gut metagenome | study: EMG produced TPA metagenomics assembly of the A metagenome-wide association study of gut microbiota in type 2...
AGGGATTATAGATTTCTGTACGTCCGAAACGATATCCGTCGTACCACTCACGAAGTTCTTCCAGTTTTTCCTCCTGTCCATAATATGCTGCCATAGTGTCCACTTCATCCACAGTAAATCCAAAGTATTTGCTGTATTTCTCATCAAGCACAGAATTTACGATTGGATTATTAAGTCCGCTAAACAGATTCTCCTTTGACACACGGAGGATGCCGGTAAGAACACCCAAAGCAAGAGCAGGGTTATCCTTAAGACCTCCGGACATCAAATTACGCATAAATGTAATCACTTCATTATAGAAACCTCCGGAATGTCCCTGTTGGATTGGAGTGTCATACTCGTCAATGAGAATGACTACCTTGGACTGATGATGTTTTTCCAACATGCGTCCCAGATTCAAGAGTGCTCTGGTATACTCCACCTCACTCAGCTCATCCAACTGCATTCTGGACAAATAGTCCTGTTCCACCGGATTAAGGCTGTCGCTTGTAAAAAGCTCATCATGCCGCATAAATTCATCACGAATTACATTTTTAATTGCCGCATAAGTACTAGCCCAATCCGAAAACTTTGCATCCTTGAAAGTGATGAAAATCACCGGAAATGCACCTTGCATCTTCTGATATTTTTCACCGCATGCCCAAATCTGCTTATCTTTGAAGTAAACGGAAGTATCCTCTTTTGTTTTTTCAAAAAAAGTTTTAAGCATATCAAGAGCAAGTGTCTTTCCAAATCTTCGTGGTCTGGTAAACAAAATGACCGGAACCTGATCATCAATCAAATCACGGATCAGAAGTGTTTTATCTACATAATAACTGTTCTTTACTACATCCATGTAAGATGTATTCCCAACTGCGCAAGAAAGAACCTCTCCATTTCCTGCTTCAGGTTTTTTAATGCCAATGTAATCATATACAGTCTCCTCCGGAACCATCCAATTGCGACCTTTTCTTAAAGCGCCTTCCAGTTTTCCAGCATTACATAACCCTACTACTCTTCTTGTTGATAATCCCATAATCCCGGCGGCTTCTTTTGTTGGAATATATCTGATATCGGTCATGTTATCGCTCCTTTCGGAAATAGTATAGCATTTGTCGGAAATTTCAGTAATTTATTTCCTCTGGATTTCCATTATATTTCCTCTGTATTTCTGATAAAATGCCCAGTTTCTCACATTTAACAGTATATTTTCTAGTTAAAAATGATTCCTGGCCTCCGTCTGTGATCTTATGTTTGATAAAAATATCATTCAGGTATATAAATCTAAGGGATCCAAGACAAGACTTGTGATTCTCTGCCCCCGGCTGAAAGTAAACCTGATGAAGTATTGTGTAATCCATCGCAAGTATACAGCCCTTTCCCCTATGTCTTATGTATTCTTACAAATGAGACAGCAGGAAGTAATTAACTCCAATGTGATCAAGTAGCTCTTTGCCCGGATAAAAAAGAAATCCGGCATAGATCGGCTTCATCCCCATCTTTGTCGGCATACTTTTGCAACGTCATATATTAAAGGTGGCGGTAACATCGAAATGCTCCGCCTGCTTCTTGGACATACGGATTATAAGGTAACCAGAGTTTATCTGCATCTTGCGCAGCAGTCTTCTCTCTTACATGAAGATATTTACCAACTTGACCCTGTGTTCTTCAAGCGCTATCAGTAGCATAAAATACTTTTACGCCCCTGTGGAACTTTCTCCATAGGGGCGTAAATACTTCATTTCTATCTATTTCCCAGACACCTTTATTTTTCACTTTCCCGTAAATCATAAAAAACACCGTCCCCGCGGCAATCGCTTTGTCCGCAAAAACAGTGTTCTTAGTGCGCCTTCAGGGGTTCGAACCCTGGACACCCTGATTAAGAGGAATCAGCGTTGTTATTTTGGTATTGTTAAATCTATTATTATCTCCCCTATTTCACCAATCTTTTGTTTTATTACCTGAAAAGCTGCCAATAATGTTTCCGGATCATTAATGATCAATATGTAAATAATTTCAATTGCAAGTGCCAGCAGAACCCCGATCAGGATACATTTGACAGCACTCGGTTCCCGGTGTCGTCTTTTTCGTAATTCATGTTCTACCATCTTTTCATGGTTGTCTTTCCATTTGTTGTAGTTATAAATTTGTTCCGCTTCCCTCTGGGCATTTTCAATTTTTGCTCTTTGTACGGTTTCATCCAGGAAGTGCTTTGAATTTTTGTTATTCATAGTGATTTTTTATCCAATCTGTGAATCTGATAATTTTGTTTCCTGTGGCATATAAGGTTGAAGACTTAACTTTACGATCTCTTGTGTTCTTGCATCAGCTTTCTTATAAGCTTGAATTACTTCACTTTCTTCTTTTGTTAAATTTTCATCTGCATCTTTTCCAAACAATATATAGTCTGCTGAAACTGCGAATATTTCGCAAATAGTTTTAATCTGGTCTATCGTTGGCTTTGACTTATTATTCTTCCAATCTGTTAACGGACTTTTCTTTAATCCCAGTTTTTCGCCTATTTCCTTACCTGTTATGTGATTTTCTTTACATAAAAAATTGATTCGTTCGTAGGTGGACATTTTCCCTCCTTACACTTTTGCGATATTTTCGCATTTAGTTCTTGACATTGCGATATTTTCGCATTATAATCAAAACTGTAAAAAGTGATACCTTTATTACTTTGTTAATATTCAATTTTACCATTACAAGCTGTATTTTTCAACGAGTTTTGTTCTAAATTACCAGTAATGTAATTATGTCCAAACAGTGCAAGACTATAAATATTCAGGAGGTGCTTCAATGTTATTGGGATGGTTAGTATATCAGGAAAGAAAAGACCTGCCGCAGGACTTAGCCCGTCAGTTAAAGGCAGCCTTTACATCAGAGATCGATGCAAGGCATTACGCTTCACTGATGAGAAATGTAAGTGTGATGGCTGGTTATAAAGATACCTATGTAGTAAAGAAATCAGACATTGATGTAAGTCGTGTATGAGGTGCTCTTATGGCTAAGAAAAATAACCTCAAATCCATCCGCCTGTCTGATCAGGTGATGGACTATGTGATCAACTTTGAAGGGGACGGTTTTAACCAGAAGTTCGAGAACCTTGTCCTGTTCTGTATGGAACAGGAAGAATCTAAGAAACAGAGGATTACCCTTTTAGATCAGCAGATTGCCGGACAGTATAAAAAACTCTATGCTCTCCAGCAACTTTCTTCTAAGATCGGGGATGTCCGCAGGGCTCTCACCCATCTGGAATGGCGGACAAATGACCTGTCTAAACTTTTGGATGAACTGCTGGAAGATAAAGACGCTGATCCGAAACTGCCTTTCTCCTGATTCTGCGCAGTAAGTCAGTCAAGGGTGAGCGAAGCTCATTCATCTTGACCCTTGACGGACTGGACACAGCCAGTACAGAGAATCAGACAGGAAGGATGGGAAGCCTGCAGGGTGAGCATCCTTCTTGATTACCCTCATGTACTCCTGTCCTGAGTTCTTTTCCTTATCAGGGATATGTCACACCGGTACAGACAAATCCAGCTTTTTCAGCGGCCGCTGTCTTCATTATTCAGGAGACAAAAGTCAAGGTCTCCGCAGGAGCCCGAAGGGTTTAACCTTTACTTTTGGCTCTGTTGAACGGGCGGCAGCCTATCCCCGGCACGACAGGGAAATCCGGCTTTTTACTTCAATCTGCCGGGACTCTCCCGCATACCGGGGACAGACAATTATAGATTTTCCCTCCTTCCGTCTCTGTGTTATTCCGGCAGTATGTACGGACTGACCTTTAAAACGTCTTTTCCTTGGCTCGCATGAGTCAGGAAGGAAAAGGTGTTTTAATGGGAGGGACGGGACACTCTGGACAGGGAAATCCGGCTTTTACAGCGTCCATTATGTTTATCATTCAGGAGACAAAAGTCAAGGTCTCCGCAGGAGCCCGGAGGGTTTAACCTTTACTTTTGGCTTTGCTGGACGTGCAGTACTCTATCCCTGGTGCGACAGGGAAATCCGGCTTTTTACTTCGATATGCCGGAACTCTCCTGCATACCAGGGACAGACAATTATCTTGACCCTCCCCCTTTGTGCAGCATAACGCTGTGGAGGGTTTACATAAATCATCGAAACATTAACTATCTCTTTCCCCCGGACTTCCGGGGACGGTAACAGCCCCATTGTGGGATTACATATTAACCAATGCCTTTCCTGCTCTTATACAGGTCTGGCAGAATTTTTCAAAGGAGGTTCATGATTATGAACAAAATGAAGATCTTAGTAACTTATGCAGGTGTATGGAAAATGGATAACGGAAGCTCCGGCATGACACTGAACTATTTCATGTACGGTGAGAACGGTGAGCAGATGATCTCCCGGGTGGATGCTACAGGCGGACCTGTCGGACAGCAGAGGGCGAAATGTTCCCTTGACCCATCCATGAGACAGAAGATCACATTTGTACCCGGTATCTATGATGCAACAATGGGAATGAAGATCGGAAGTGACGGCAAACCTGTCCTGACTGTGGAAGATCTTGATTTCTGCAGCCGTGTACAGATCCTGCTGGAACAGCCTGAAAAGAAATAGGAAGGTGACTGAATGGCATGGCGGATATATTCACAGACGGTCCTGTTTTTGAAGAGGATCAGGGAACAGTTCCGGAACCTGTTGCACCAGCCCCGGCAGTACAGCCGGCTGCTACACCGGTACCAGTACCGGATCAGCAGGACACTGTGGCTGATCAAACTGACACTTCTGGCAGTTCCCCTGATACTGCAGGGCAGGAACCTGGTCAGGGAGTGGAAGAAGTTCCGAACGCTGGTACAGTAGACTATACTGCATTACTTGAACAGCTGATCCAACAGAATAAAAAGCAGCAGGAATTAATGGAGACTCTGGTCAAGGAAAATAAGAAGCTTGAACAGGATATAAAGAATATCCAGAATGCTATGCCTGCCATGATGTGTATGCTGGGAGTGATTATCGGGGTTCTCCTGTTACATATACTTGCTTCTTATATCCGGCCATAGATAGGATTTTTATTTATGTTGAATGAATTAGTGGGACTTGATGGATTTCTTGATTATTTTTTGCCGATATGCTGCCTTATTATTGGCTGGTGCAATTTTTTAATCAATAAAAAAAATTCATCAGAAATAGAGAAATTTGTAAATTTTTCTGTAGCAGTATTTTTTTCATTTATGTTTATTTTTTGGCTTTTATTTAAGATTATAGCTTTGGTGAAATAAAAATATGGAAAATGAAGAATTATTAACAACTCCGGAAGCAGAGACAGAGGACACTGTTGAGATAACAGACGGTGAACCAAAAGTCTCGGAAGCTCCCCAGCAGACAGAAAGCTTAACACTTGCTGTTGAGGATTACAACATGATAGCGGTGAAATCAATTCCGATCGGATCCCTAAGCGGCGCCATCTTCATGATAATAGGGTTTGCGTATCTTGGGATTGTTCACATATTTAAAAAAGTTTAAGGAAAGGTGGTTTTTTACTATGAAATTCATGAATCTGAAAAAGAAAATTGCCCCTGCATTAATGGGTGGAGCTCTTGCAGTTGCTACTGCTGTTCCTGCATTTGCAGCTGAAGCTGGTACTGGTCTTTCTTCTGTTGAGACAGCACTGACAACATCCTTTACCAGCGTTGGAAGTTCTATGACAAGCCTTGTCGGAAAGATCCTTCCGATTGCACTTCCGATCATGGGAGCTCTTCTCCTTGTTGGATTTGGTATCAAAGCATTTAAGAAAGTTGCAAATAAAGCCTGACGGTTTTCAGAACGGATTACTTACTTGGTGTAAGGTGAGGGAGGGAGACACCTTCCTCACCTTTTTTATGCAAATGTATCTCAAAAATAACGCAGCATGAGCCGGATCCGGATTACTGCAGCAAAGAAACGAGATACAGGAAAGGGGGAAACTTGAAAAGGATAAAGAAAAGACTTGTGGCGGTGATACTGGCAGTCAATATGCTGGTCATCGGAATCTTTGGATCATACCAGACAGCTCAGGCTACAGCGTTAGCAGGGTTTGGTGCTGCTGAGGTATTGGAAAGTATTTTGTTAGGTTTTGGAATCTCTATTTTTACCGCTGATACGATTAAAAACGGAACCAGTGCCGCATGGTGGGACACTGACGGATCAGCAGCGTTAAAACCATATTATGATGACCTAGAACAGGCATATGAAGAACAGAGGTTTAAGGTAATTAATGGCGGTGGTGGTCAGGATCCCCAGCCATCCCCAACACCAGCTCCGGGGAATACTCCTATCCCATTTCCAACAACTGCTCCTGTACCGGGTGACATTCCAACCTTTAAAGAACTGGTTGCTCCTGCATTGGCTGGTACTGCAGCAGTTATTAATATGACACAAGGGGCATGGGAATGTATGAGTAAGGCGGTTTCTAGTCTTTGGGACGGATTAATGGATAATACTCCTCCAACATCTGATTTAAAAGGAAATCCCTTTTCAGAATCTTCTACATTAATTGGTAAAGTTGTTGGTACTCGATTGAATTCTCGTTATGGTTTAATTACGGATACTCAATATTTATATAGTATTCGAAATCCTGTTCCTTCAGATATGGGATTTAAAGGGACAATTACAGAAGGATCTAAAGGTTTGAATAAGTTTGATTTGAGTATTTGTTCATATCCTTCATGGGGCTTTAATTCTAATAATTATCGTATTAAATATTATTGTTTGTCTGTATCATCTGTAGGAAAATCAGATTCTTTGATAGGTTCTACTTCTTCTCCTCCAGTTGATCAATCTATGTACGCTGATATTGAATCAGTTTCATATAGTTATGAATTTTATGTTCCTTATATTATAAATGGCGTTTCTCATTCCGCAGATATTAGACCAGATGATAAAGAAGTAATATGGGTTCATCCAGATCTGCAGGACACTTATAAAAATAATGGTAAGCTGGAATATCCTCAGCAAGCTCCGCGACCTTTACAGATTCCTACCGCTGATCAGTTAGCTGATACTGTTAAGAAATTAAACCCTGAAATTAATCCAAATTATTCTCCGGAAATAGCACCCAGTTATATTCAGGAATTGATTCAGCAGCTGCAGAAGCAGCCTGATCCGAATCCAAATCCAAACCCAAATCCGAACCCTGACCCCAATCCTGATCCCAATCCTGACCCGAATCCCGACCCGAACCCTGATCCGAACCCTGATCCTGAAGTGACACCTAAACCAGATGAAGATACTTCTAATGATATTGATCCTAAGAATTATACAGCTGATCTGAAAAAGATTTTTCCGTTCTGTATCCCTTTTGATCTGGTTCATCTGATTCAGGCATTTGAAGCAGAGCCGGAAGCTCCGGTGTTTGAGTTTCCTTTTGACCTGGAATTAGAAAATCCCTGGACTGGTAAGAAGATCCTTGATTATCATCATGTATTCAAGCTTGATATGTCAGACTATGAACCTGTGATCAAGATCTTCCGGATCTTCGAGATTATATTTTTTATAATCGGATTGCTGATGATAACCCGACAACAGATGATTAAGGGGTGATGATTTTATGATTAAGTTTATGAAAGAGATCCTGGACAAGCTGCTGTCCGTGATCCTGTCCCTGCTTCCGCTCTCTCCCTTTGCGGATGCCATTGATAACCTGTCCCAGCTTCCCTATCTTGGCTATCTGAACTATTTTGTCCCGGTGGGGACTTGCCTCAAGATCGGGACGGCCTGGCTTGCTGCTATCGCACTCTTCTATCTTTACAGTGTGTTAGCCCGTTGGATTAAACTGATTGAGTGATTGAGGTGATTGTATGATTTTCTTATACTCCGGGACTCCCGGATCAGGGAAGAGCCTGCATGTAGCAGAACGGTTGTATCATCTGCTCCGTGCCGGTCGTCCGACTGTGTGCAACTTCCCCATTAACTTAAACCGTATCCCTAAGAAAAAGCGTGATCTGTTCTGTTACAAAAGTAACCTTGAGATTACTCCAGAGTTCCTGATCGAGTTCTCTCAGAAACATTTCCAGGGTAAGAAAGTAAAAGAGGGTTCCCTGCTCCTGGTCATTGATGAGTGTCAGCTGATGTTTAATGCCAGGGATTGGAGCAAGTCCGGACGTGATAAATGGCTTTCATTTTTTACGCTGCACAGACATTACGGCTATGACGTTATTCTGGTCGCCCAGTTTGACCGGATGATTGACCGCCAGATCCGGAGCTTGATCGAGTATGAATACATTCACAGGAAGGTAAGTAACTTTGGTCTGCGTGGAATGTTCCTCTGTGCGGTCATGCTGTCTCCGAAGCTTTTTATTAGTGTAAAGATCTGGTACCCGATGAAGGAGAAAGTAAGCAGTGAATTTTTCAAGTGTAAACGGAAATATTACTCGCTATATGATACTTACCTGATGCTGGATGCCCCGGAGTGATGTATCTCATTTCCTCCGGATCTGCCAGGCTTGCTGCAGAAATTTTGAGATACATTTCAGGAAACCTGGCAGTCCCAGAGCCGGCGGCTGTCCAGAAACTCCGTCAGCCCTGCTGTGTGGGAAGACGGGGGTTGGGGGACCCGTCTGACCGCGCGGCAGCGCTGCCGGAGTTCCGTTACTGCCCCCTGCCACGGGCCTGTAATACGTGGTCTGAAAATACATACAAAATTCATATGAAACCCTTATAAATACTGGCGAAAATGGCAATTTTAAAATTTGGCGAAACTGCTCTCTCGCCAAAAACTTTAACAAATTAAAGTGAGGTACTATTTTGATTGATAAACGTGTGTTAGCAACTACAAAAATATATCAGGAATTAGATGATGAAAACTGTAAATACTGGTTTGATTTTAACAAATCTAAGTTCCTGCATAACATTGATACTTTTTATTATTCTGTAAAATTAGTGGAGGACTTTACAAATGATTCAGCTGATGACTCCGTTCTTAGGTTTCGTAAATTTTTTGAACAGAAGAAATCAATCCTTGACTCCAGGTATGGACAACTTGTACAGATCTTCTTTCCTGGGTTTGACCGCAGCCTTAATCTGTGCGCTGGCTCTTACGCTGGTTTTTTCAGTATTCGTCTGGAATGCCCGGAATGGTTTGATATTTTCATTGCTCCTTCTGTTCCTCATGGTTCTGATGGTGGTTTCTCAGTTACGTCTGAGGTCGTTGTACAACTCCGATCTTATATGCTGTGGATGTATGGAGTTCATGAAGCCTTTGAACGCTCTTATGAATATGTGAAACAGATCTGTGATTACTTCGGTTTACATATCGCTTACTGCCAGGAAAACAGGATTGACTACTGCTGGCATAGCAATTACTTAAGTAATCCGGAAAGGTTCTTTTCACCAGAGAGCTTCTACAAGATGAGGGTGGACAGGTTCAAAGATGCACTGATACATACTGCAAAAGTTGGATCAGAAGGATATGAGATTGATTATGTATCAATGGGAAAACGTTCTGACAAGGTATTTATCCGTATCTACCTGAAAAGTAAAGAGGTCATTGAAAAGAATTATAAACCCTGGTTCTTTAAGGTATGGCTGTTCAATGGTCTGATCAACCGCTATGACCTGTACTGTTATGAAGAATGTTATAAAAAGCATTCCTGGCAATATCTGGATACTGCCAGACTGAAATATTACAGTGAATATGGCTCTGATCCGGAACTCCGGGAACAGTGCAGGGATGTTGTGGAAGGTAATGTAACCATGTCCCCGGATATGCTGCATAAACTTGCAGATGCATTAACACCGAAGATCAACCTGATCATGAACGTGGAATACCAGACAATGAGAAAGCATACCAAGACTTATGAACTGGTACCGTTCCGGGATAACAGTGCAAGGGAAACGTCCAAAAGGATTTATGATTACCTGGATAACCGGAAGATCATAGCTGACTATCTGACCTTTTATGTGTTCCGCCTGGTCAAACCGGAAGGGGATTCCAATAAATCAAGACGTGATCTGTGTGCTTTCTGGACTGCTCTACGGAGCTGCAGGATGATAGATGTAAATGTCAGACCAAAAGATGTGAAGCTGATCCGGCAGTACTGCAGGCAGCTCAACAGTGACATAATGAAAAAGCGTGTGATTAATGCTGCGGTAACTCTCGGTATCTATACCAGGGGGATCAACAATGATAACGTGGTGCAGGATTGTGTTGAAGCACTTTGCCAGCTGAATGATAATGATATTCATGATGCAAACCGCTACAAACAGAAAAAAGCCCGCCAATTCAATAGCAGTGAACTGGCGGACACTTATGTAAGTAGTGTTACTCATGAGTATCAGATAGTCAATATCAATACTGGTGAAGTATCTACGGACATAATACCATAAACACCTTGAAATTACAATAAAATTTAGGAGGTTATTATGAGATTAGTTAAATATGAAAGCTATATTGTTACTGTAAAATCTGCTTCCTGTCTTCCAGCAGGAGATTATGTTATATTTCCAGAATGTGTTTGTTTTTGAAGAAACCTGCAGTTGTGGTCTGGCTATTCTTAATTTTTCTGGAAGCCCTGATGATTCAAGTGTATTCTTTAATTTTTATGCTGATGATGAGATAGCAATCCGTAAATATGAGTAGTGTATCTCAAAAGTCATGCTGCAGCGTTCTGATCAGCTGCATCTGCAGAAAAAAATGAGATACAAAGGAGGTACTTATGAGTATATCATTAAATCAGGCTTATCAGATCTTCATGGCTGACCGGGAGACTTCCTGTGCTGATAAGACTTTAATTTACTACAGAGAAAACTTAACAGGCTTTTTTACATATGTATCAGAATGTTTTAACAGGCCTGTTTCTGAGATCAGCTGTGATGAAGTTACAAGGGAACTCTTCCGGAATTATATCTGTTACCTGCGGAAGCGTCCGAAGTTCCAGAACCATCCTTTCCTGGAACCGTCCCAGGAACTGCTTTCGTCTACCAGCATCCGGACATATGCCAGGTCAATCAAGGTATTTGCCAATTTCTGCAAGGACAACGAATACTGTGATGACTTTACTTACAAGGTGAAGCTTCCCAAAGATGACTCCGGCGAGATCATACCGCTTTATCAGTCAGAAGTTCAGCAGATTGACAAGCTGTTTAACCTGAAAACTGAGTTTGGATTGAGAAACTGGTGTATTGTTCACCTTATGCTGGATGCCGGACTGCGATCATCCGAAGTGATCAACCTTCGGTTCTGTGATCTTATGTTTGATAAAAATATCATCCAGGTATATAAATCTAAGGGATCCAAGACAAGACTTGTAATCCTCTGCCCCCGGCTGAAAGTAAACCTGATGAAGTATTGTGTGATCCATCGCAAGTATACAGCCCTTTCCCCAATGTCTTATGTATTCTTA
>ERZ791926.1532-NODE-1532-length-11256-cov-3.627533_pt1 | contig 11256 bp, 10 predicted proteins | sample MGYA00510131_ERZ791926 | MGnify/ENA primary metagenome ERZ791926 (study PRJEB30046, sample SAMN00792052) | human gut metagenome | study: EMG produced TPA metagenomics assembly of the A metagenome-wide association study of gut microbiota in type 2...
GTTACCTCCACAGATCCACTTAATATCCGGATATCGCCACAGGATAATATTAAACCACTCACTCCATTCCATCCGCTGCCGATGGCAGCTCCCATGTATCCCTTCGTACTATCCTTATAAGAAGATACGGTTATATCGGGAGCTTTGCCTATCGTCCCGCCGATCACGATCGTGTCTACCCTTCCACTCATTCCGCCTCCGATTCCGGCTCCTGTCTGCTTTCCTCCTTCTGCGGTTATCGTTCCGCCCAGTATTTCAATGATTCCGCCGATTCCATAGCGACCGGTTCCGATTCCGGCTCCTCCTTCATAATCCCTCGTTTGGGGAACCCAATAAGCTCCACCATCAGCTGAAATGGTTCCACCCTTGATTCTAATTGTTCCTGTCCCATAGTTCGCACCTTCGGAATCTGTTGATCCGGCATTTCCTCCGATACCGGCGGCCCCATAGGCACCTCCCACTGCCCTCAGGCTTCCGGTACTATTCTCCGTAATAACCAGTGTTGCCCTTTTTTCCACCTCAATTCCGGCTCCATGATCCAGCCCCAAAAGTGTATTGTCTCCTTCTAAGGTCAGATTCAGCCGGGCATTGCCTTTCAGGTAAATACCAGCCAGATCCCATCCACTGGCACCATTGCCACCGGATTGGATCGTTACATTTTTAATGGTCAGATTGACCGTAACATCATCAATTGTGATACCGCCCTTGATGTCTGTATATGTAGACTCTGGTCGGTTGGTAGGACAATAGTTGCCGGTTATGGTTTTTCCATCAAACTGATCCACATTGTTTTCATCAATTTCCAGATAATTACCATTCAAATCATACGGTGCATCCGCCAGCAGCGCCACGCCCGCGTCCCCTACCATCACATCAATCTCCGGCAGGTCAGCCGTATCCGCCACTTCAAATTTGCCCAGATTCTCCGGCAAGATCGGGGTATACACATACACACGACCATTATATTCCTGATTCGCCTCAGCGTAGCCTGCCCAGGTCTTCGTCGAAGTCTCGACTGGCTCGCCGTTTTCGTCAAATTCTTCGAAATAGTCTTTTTCGGAAATGCCGCCGTGAAACTCCAGGAGGTCACTCTGCTCTTCGTTCAGTTTCCAGGTTATGCCGGAAATCTGCCAGGTTGCCGTTTCCGCCTCTGTATCTTTCTCTGTGCCCTTATTCGCTGCTTCCATCAGATGCACATTCTGGCTGTCTTCCGCCAGCATTTCATCCACCCCTTCCACCTCAACCTCCAGGGTATCCGGAAGGATGATATCGCTTTCTTTTGCACCCAGAGGGAGCTTCTGCACTGCAATGGCCTCATCCAGCTCCAAGAACGCCTCTATCTCTGTTTTTATCTCTGCTCCTGTTGCTGTGCCGTTTGGTGCTTCATTTGCACCTGCCTCTGCTTTGTCTGCGCCTGCATCTGCTCCCGCTTCTGCTTTGCCTGTATCTGCATCTGCCCCTGATTCTGCTTTGTTTGCCCCTGATTCTGCTTCTGATTTGTTTGTACCTGACTCGCCGCGGTTATCTTTTGCTTCCGCATTCGACGGAGAGGCTTTTAACGCAGATTTTTTTAATGTAGCTTCTTTTTCTGCTGTTTCCTCAGTATCATCTGCCTCCGTTTCAGCTCCGATCTGCTGCAGCGAATCGGCCGCCAATGCCTGCGGCTGCCATTCACATGTGTTCCATATTAATATAGCTGACAATGCAGCTGCTAAAATTCGTTTCGATTTTTTTCTCATACCATTTTCCTCCCACTGAGACAAATTTGCTATTACTACCACCAAAAAGAGGTGGAAGTCTTCTCGACTAAGATAAACATCAAGCTCCCGCAATATTTCCTTTTTTCGCATAATATTCTATACTAATAGTATATCAATTACGTGTTTTTCTGAAAACCATCTCGACGCAAATGGTCAAACCTCGACCTAATTGGTTTGGAAGCATCGAGGTAAAAGGAGTGCTGCAGTGATGATGAATCCGGTAACAGGCCTCCCACGACAAAAAAGCCGACTTTACATCTACATGAAAAATAATTCGCTTCATATCTGCTCCCTAAAACGAACATTTGTTCTATTTATTCTAAACTTTTCACATGTAAATTTCAAGGCGGGATTTTTTAGCAAAAAAACAGCTGACCAATTTGATCAGCTGCTCTTGAATGCTGTTTTAGGAATTTTTCGTTGCACACTCATGATTTTAGCTATTGATTCGGAAGCACTTCCGTTATTGCTCTACACCGTTTTTTGCAGAAAGTAATACCGTACAAATGAATATCTTTCCGATCATCGTTTATGAGGAATTCCTGGTAACGGCGATCCTGGATCTGATCAAGAGCTTTCTGGCAGGCAGTTTCCATTTCATCAAAGCTCTTTGTATACTTTAGTTCAATGACAATACCAGCGTCCGGGTCGTCCGTCTCCACAATAATATCTGCAAATCCCTCCCCCGCTTCAACATTTGATTTTACAAGCCAGTCAGCATTTCCTGTCAGGATGCCAACAAGAAGATTCTGATAGGAACTTTCTTTTTCTTCCTTTCTTGCTTTTGTGTCAAATACACTGATGGAATTATTCAGTACACGGTTTAAATACTGCTCGATTCCTTCTGTATCCCCTGCTTCAACAGCTTTCCAGAATGCATTCAGGCGCTCCGTATTATTGAAAATTGATTTCTTAAACCATTCGTTTATTTGAAGCCGAAAAACCTCCCGCACTTCCCGGTTTGGAATAACCAGGCGGTAAGCTCCCTCTTCTGTCCTTCCTACCTGCGTAAGATATCCGGTTGTAAAGAGCACACTCCAGAGATTTTCAATACTCTGATCGATTTCCTCATAGGTGAGATCTAGGCGAAGTTCCTTTTCAATTACTTCCCCAGCAATCAGGCGCTCGATTTCATTTTTTGTTGTTTTATGAGCCTTATCGATAAATCGCTTTACCAGATCATTGCCACTCGTATTGATCCAATATGCCTCCGGTTTAGCTTCTGGATCATCCTTGGCCCGGTCCACAAAGTTGATAACATCCCATGGACAATAAACATCCGCTTTTCCGAAACGGTAGCCATCGTACCATTCTTTCACTTCCCTGAATCTATTTTCAAGATGATAGTCTGAAAGCAGCTTTTGGACCTCTGCATCCGTAAAACCGAACTGCTCATCAAAGCGTGTATCCGTAATCGAAAGAATTTTAAAGTTATTAAGTCCTGTAAAAATACTTTCCTTCGAAACACGAAGACATCCTGTGAGCACCGCAAACGCAAGTGCGTCATTGGTTTTTAATGCTTTTCCAAACATCGCACGGATAAGGAACACCATTTCTTTCTTCGGATGATGGATAGTCTGTCCCTCTCTTATGGAAAAACTTCTGTTATTTCATTATCGCATATATTCTGCGAAAATGGAACCATCCACACAAAAATACGGCTTTGATTATTTCCTATTTTATACGAAAAGAGGTCCTGAAACCAGGACCTCTTCTATTATGCAGAGAGTTTTCTTTCATTATGTGATGGTTGCTGCAATATTCTCAGTTATTTTTCGCTTTTCTTCTCCATTCCTTCGTAGGTAACAATGCCCTTGCTGTCGGTGCAGTAATAACGATCATCGGCATCTTTCGCATTCTTCTTATTTTTCTGGATCTTACCGGAAGTGTTGACCAGGTATGTCTCACCATCCCACTCCACTTTCTTCAGCTTCTCATCCTTATCAGCTTCCAGGCGTTTGCCCTTCTCATAGATCGCGCCGTCCTCAATGCCATTATAGCCCTGTCCGCGCTCATCACCGCTCTTGCGGAAGTTGTAGGTGTAACGCTCACCATCAATATCAAGAGTCGTCATTCCGGTCTTCATAGCGCCTGCCTTGGAGTTTCCTCCAAAGTAATAAACCTCCTCGATATCGCCATCCTCAGGCAGATCATTCTCGCTCTCGATTTCCGTGTAGGACAGAATATCCTTATCTGATACCTCCAGCTTGTAAAGACCTTCCAGCATCTTGCCGTATTCATCAAATGCATAGTAATAACCATTGATCTTCTTAATACGGCTCTTTACTACATCTCCATCCTTCTCCGCATAATACCAGCGCTCGTCACCGTCAGAGTATCCTTCCGGATCCGTCTCCTCACCCGGCACGGTCTTGAACCAGCCTACGGACATCCAGCTGTCCTGGATCGGGCTGTAGAAGCTCGGAGTTGCAACAGAAGCATTGCTGGAGGTTGCATACCAGCTGAAGCGTGCATTTCCGTATTCCTCAAAGTAATACTTGCGTCCGTTGATGGTCTTTTTCGTATCTGCCGCTTTCTTGCCGTTGGCATTGAAATAGAACCAGTACCAATCCTGGAACTCATCGTTCGTCTGGTCGTCATCCACCGCGTCCAGACGTTCCCACTGATGGCTTCTCATGGCACCATCGTCCGGTCCTCCCAGATAATACAGGCCGGTCTGCCATGCGTCATCGCCGGTCTGACGCTCACCCTGTTCATCGATCCAGCCGTAGAGCATCTTTCCTTCCTCATCAAACGCATACTTTTTCGTTGCACCGTCTGCACGGACAATGGTCTTAAAATTCACTCTTCCGGAATCCTTCGCTTTGTAAGCTTTTCCGTCAGCGCCGAAATAATACCATACGGTATCAGACTCATCGTCATCCTGCGGATCATCGTTTTCCAGCTCTCTCCACTGGCTGCGCACCATGACACCACTTTCATTGACATAATAGTAATTGTCATTGTCCTCTACCAGCTGGCTGACTGCCATCTCTCCGTCTTCATCCAGCCAGAACCAGTCATTGCCGGATTTTTTCCAGGAAGAGGTAACCGTATCCCCGTTTTTGTCATAATAGTGCCAGGTTCCGTCTTCCTGCTGCCAGCCAGTGGCCGCGAAGGCCATCATAGAACTTCCAATCGTCAGCGCTGCTGCCGCGCACGGTATCAATAAAGTTCTGGTATGTTTTTTCATAGTAAATTCTCCTTTCAGGTGTCTTTGTTTCTGACATCCCGACTCTACACCCTGGAACAGTTCCAGGGTCAAGCGAAGTAATGGAACCGTAATAAACCGTAATTTTTTAGAAAAGACTGTAATGTTGTTGACTATTTTCTTAGCAAACTCTATACTGGATGTATACAAAAGGGAAAGGAAGGTAATTACTATGGATTCTTTTACAGCATTGCTCCTTGCAAGTCTTGGAACCATCTTCATTCTTGTAATTGGATGGTACATTCTGCAGGTTGTCGCTTACTGGAAGATTTTTGAGAAGGCAGGCGAACCTGGCTGGAAGGCAATTGTTCCATTCTACAACACCTACACGCAGTACAAGTTCACCTGGAACACCAGAGCATTCTGGATTGTCCTGATTGGCGGCATTGTAGGTGGAATCCTGCAGGAAGCAACCGAAGGCATTCCTTCACTGCTTGGAACTTTGATCGTATTGATCGTTGCCATCTTTAACATCATTTCTTTAAATAAGCTGGCAAAAGCATTCGGACATGGCGTTGGTTTTACCATTGGCCTGTTCTTCTTAAATCCGATCTTCATGCTGATCCTTGGATTCAGCGGTGATGAATATATCGGACCGCAGTAGCTGACATTTAACAGAATCGGCGGATGCGCCACCGCACCTCCCCGACAGGCAGAGAATAAAAAGAACCTGGAAAGCGAATCAAACGTTTTCCAGGTTCTTTTTATGCTCTTATATTCTGTTTTTATCGCTGTACTCTTCCGGAGCTGTCCCCGCCGGCCAGCTTCTCCACTTCCGCACGGGTCATCAGGTTGACATCACCCGGAATTGTATGCTTTAAGGCTGCCGCCGCGGTTCCAAATTCCAGGGCATCCTTCATCTCTTTTCCATCCAGCAGGCCGCAGATCAGGCCAGATGTAAAGGCGTCACCGCCACCAACGCGGTCCACAATCGGCGCGATGGTATATTTTCTGGAATGATAGAATTCCTTTGTTTTTCCGTCCATGATACAGGCAGACCAGCCATTGTTAGAGGCACTGTGGCTCTCCCGCAGGGAGCTTGCGATGTAACGGAAGCCAAAACGGTCTGCCATCTGTCCGAAAATGTTCATGTAACCGGACAGCTCCAGATTGCCGGACATGACATCACTGCCCTCCGGCTTGAAGCCCAGCACCTTCTCCGCATCCTCTTCATTGCCGATACAGATATCTACATACTGCATGAGATTGGTCATGACCTCACGGGCCTTTTCCTGGGACCAGAGCTTTTTGCGGAAGTTTAAATCCACAGACACGGTAAGGCCATGAGCCTTTGCAGCCTTCAGTGCCTCCTCCGTAAGTTTTGCCGCGCTGTCAGAAAGAGCCGGAGTAATGCCGGTGAAATGAAACCAGTCCGCATCCGCGAAAATGGCGTCAAAATCGAACAGATCTGCCGTCGCGCAGGCAATGGAAGATCCGGCACGGTCATACACAATGTTAGACGGGCGCACTGAGGAACCCGGTTCCAGATAGTAGATGCCAAGGCGGTCTCCGCTACGGGAGATAAACTTTGTTCCTACATTATATTTGCGCATCGCCGCAACCGCGCAGTCTCCGATAGGATTGTCCGGGATTGCAGTTACAAACTCTGTATCATATCCGTAATTGGCAAGAGATACCGCCACATTGGCCTCACTTCCGCCATAATTGATATCAAATTCATCTGCCTGTATAAATTTTTCATTGCCCGGGGTGGATAATCTGAGCATAATCTCCCCCATGGTCACAATCTTAGCCATATCTTTCTCCTCCGACTTCATCCGGTTATTTACTGCCCTGCAGTTCAGAAAATCCCTACTTACGGGCCGCCTTTACAGCCTCTGCAAACTCCTTCGCCTTGGCGGTTACCGCAGCGAAATCTCCGGTCTTGGCACCCTTTGTCAGGCTACTTCCGGTTCCAACAGCATAGGCTCCGGCTTTGATCCACTTGTCTACGTTGTCCACATCCACACCGCCAGATGGCATGAATTCTCCCTGGGGAAGCGGTCCCTTAAAGGAACTGATAGCCGCCGGTCCCAGAATATTGCCCGGGAATAATTTGATCACGTCACAGCCTGCTTCCAGCGCGGTGATGGCTTCGGTAGGAGTCATGACACCCGGAAGCATCGGCACCCGGTAGCGGTTGCACAGCTTAATGGTGTCCAGATTCAGTCCCGGACTCACCACATAATTCGCGCCCGCCAGAATCACCGCTCTTGCGGTTTCCGGATCCAGCACGGTTCCCGCGCCAATGACAATGCGGTCATCTTTCCGGTATTTTGCTGCCATGGCAGAGATAAACTCCACCGGATTGCCCTCATCCATGGTCATAGTGATCTCAATAAAATGAATGCCTCCCGCGATGACCGCCTCAACAATTTTCTCTCCCTGTTCCGGGTTTTTCGCGCGAATCACTGCAATGAGACATTCTTCTCTCATTCTGGATAAAACCTGTTCTTTCCGCATGTCACTCTTACCTCCTTCTCCTGAACGATTGTGCTACCGGATATACCCCAGCATTTCCGAAAGCTGTCTTGCTTTTTTTAATACAACCTGCCCCAGTTCTTCATAATTGACGGCATCCCGGTACAATGTTGAAACACTGACTGCTCCCACCAGTCCGCCATCTGCCCCAAATACCGGTGCACCCACGCACTCTGCATGCTCCTCCATCTCACGGGCATCCAGCGCGTAGCCCTGCTCCCGCACCTGCTCCAGCTCCTCCATAAGGCGGTCCGGATCGGTGATGGTACGCTCTGTGCGCTTCACAAAATCCATACGCTTTAAAAGCGGCTGCAGAATCTCCGGCTCACTGTAAGCCAGAATGGCCTTGCCGAGCGACGTGCAGTGCATGGGGATGCGGCTTCCCACCGTTGCCGTGGTGATGATCGGGTTTTCCGGTTCAAACTTGCAGATATAAACGACCTCACTGTCCGACCGTACCCCGAAAAACACGGTCTTTCCAATTTCATGGGCAAACTTTTTTAACTCCGGCTCCATGACATTCATAATATTTAAATTGTTGGTATAGTTGATGCCAATGCGATATGCGGTAAGCCCGATGGTGTAGCGCTTTTTCTGTCCCCAGCTGATCTGCACCATACCAAGTGCCTCCAGTGTGGTAACAATATCATAGGCACTGGTCTTTGGCAGCTCCAGGCGGTCGCAAAGCTCATCAAGCGATGCTCCCTCCGGTTTCTGGGAGATCAGCTCCAGAATCTCTATGGTCCGCTGGGTTGTACGATTTAATTTCATGCGTCTGTCCACACCTTTCTGCCGCTTCATAGTCTGCCTTATTGTGCGGATAGTTCCGCAGTTTCCTCTTACATATAGCATCATTTTACTGAATATACAAAAATTAGTCAAGGTATTGACAGAATTGTCACATGCTTTACGCTTTCATTTAACTGATTCTTTAACTGACCAGTGGAAGAATAAAAGTGCTCCAGCTCCAGCTCACCGGAAATACCAATACCATAGCCGGAATCATGTCAGCAGTAGGAAATATTTTTACCTGCATCATGCGGAAAGCCGTAGCCAGCATAATAAATCCGCCCGCTGCCTTGAAATCATCGATCATCTCCGGTGTAGTCAGCGGATAGAGCAATCCTGCACACAAAAACAATGCCAGGAAAATAACCACCTGCGGAATTGCGATCAGAGATACCACACCGCCCAGCATGCAGGCAAAAATCATAGCTGTAAACAGATCCAGCACAGACTTTGCAATCAGGATACTGTTATCACCAGTCATTCCCGATACAATGGAGCCGTAAATTCCTGTACCGCTTGCGCAAAACAGCACAATCACAGTGACAAGAGTTGTCATAAACTCTTCTTCTGAAATGGAAGTATCTTTCTGCTTCACAATTTTTGAGGCCACCCGCTGCATCAATCCTGCCCCACGCTGAATCCGGTCCCCGAGATGGATGGCCAGACCGATTGCAGTTCCGATCACAATGGAAAAAATAACAGCCGGCATATTCTTCATCAGCATAACAGAGCTGATTCCCATGCCCATGGCACAGACACCAAAGATCATATTCAGTTTTTCCTTAAAATCCAGATCCAGCCGATTCTTCACCGTCAGGCCGATGAGTCCGCCGATCACAACAGACAACGCATTGATTAAAACTCCGATTGGCATACCTAACCTTCCCTTTCCTCTTCCAGTTTTTCATTCTGTTCCGGTTTCATCAGATTTTCATAGATTTTCCGGCACGTTTTCATGAACGCATCATATTCCTCCGAAGAAATTCCGCTAACGCCCTGAGCTTCAATGCGGGAAAACGCAGTTTTCACCAGATCCCGGCTAGACTTCCCCTGCTCTGTCAGAAATACATGCAGCGTCCGTCGGTTTCCATTCAGCATACGCCTCTCAATCAGGCCCTTCTTCTCCATACGGTTTAGAATTGAGGTCAGTGATCCGGCCTCCAGAAAACAACCCTTCGCAATCTCTTTCTGGCTGCTTCCATCATGATCAGTCAGGTAATCCAGCACCTTCGGCTGACCAATAGTAAGCCCGGTGTTCTTTAACCGATCCAGGAGCTGGCGCTGAACCAGCATCTGATTTGCCATGAGCAAATAATGTAATGACTCCTTCATGCTATTCTCCAATCTTTATTTTTTGCATTCAAACAGTTAGTATTGTAATCTTTTGATTTGTAACTGTCAATATTTTTTCGCGCTGCCGCATCTCGCACTTTCTAATGTTGTGAATCGCAAAAGAGCACAGGAAATTCACCATTCCAATCTGCGCTCTTTTTTATCCGGTGATTTTGTTTACTTCCATATAAAGCCTGATACACCCTCAAAAACTTCTCATCCCTCTCCTTTGTTGCTTCTTTTGAATCACACAGATCTTTCATCAGATAGCTGCTGATATGGGTGAAGGTGTCCAGACCGCCAAATCTGCTACTTCCAACGGACCAAGACAAGCGTAGCGGAATCCAAGTCCATATTTCATGACATTCACAGGTTTTGAAGCATTCCATGGAAATGGTATAGGACAATGCACCAAGCAGACGGTCTGCCTTTTCTTTTTTCCGTGATCCGCTATAATAGAATTATCATGATACAGGGGGAAACTTACTATGATCGTAACCTTAAAAAACCACACAATGACAGCGCGGATTGATTCCATCGGCGCACAGCTTATATCTCTGAAAAGCAAATCCGGCACAGAATATATCTGGCAGCGGGATCCTGCCCACTGGAAAAGCAGCTCTCCGCTCCTGTTCCCAACCGTTGGAAACTGCCGGGACGGAAAATATACGCTGAACGGGCAGATTTATTCCATTCCCAAGCACGGATTCTGCCGGAACGCAGACTTTGCTGTATCTGTTTTGTCCGAGCAGGAGGCTTCCTTCATCCTCACCGACTCTCCTGAAACCCGTGCCCACTATCCCTTCGCATTTCACCTGAAGCTGACTTACGCACTGACTGAGGACGGCATCCGGATTCATTACACCGTAACCAATCCCGGCACCGGACCCATGTACTACCAGCTTGGCGCTCATCCCGGCTTCAACTGTCCTCTGCATTCCGGGGAACGATTCGAAGATTACGTTCTGGAATTTGAACAGGAAGGAACCGCCGGATATCACTCCTATGACTTAAACCGCATGGAATTCAACATGAACTCCTATACCCCGATCCTGGATCACGCAGCTGTCATCCCGCTGACCCACGAACTTTTCGCGAATGATGCCATTTTCTTTACGGATCTGCGTTCCAAAAAAGTGGCACTGAAAAATCAAGCCACCGGATACGGCGTGGAAGTCTCCTACCCGGATTTTGCCACCGTTGCCTTCTGGACCGCAGCCGCCACCAAAGCGCCGTTCTTATGTGTAGAACCCTGGAATGGATCGGCCATCCGCTCCGATGAAGACGATAACTTTTTGAACCGGCATTTTCTTCAGAAGGTGGAAAGCGGGGAAAGCAAGGAGTATCAGATTTGGATTAAAAAAATATCATAACAACTACGAAAAAGAGCTTCGCCTGATCCGTTCTGAAAAAAGACTTGCTACCACAGACAAGGATTTCCTGAGCAAAGTCGGGCGCCTGCTCTGCGAAGAATTTGCCGCAGTCCTGAAGGAATCACCGGAAAGCGCGCGAAAACATCTGGCAAAAGCACTCGGTACACAAAACAATTCCGTTCAAATATAAAAATTTAAAGAATATTCATGAAAGGTCCGAAGCAGGCCGAGGTGGTATCCCGCTACGCAAAATATAAGTGCTGTGTTCGGACGATGTGGCTGACAGCCGTTTGCGGATAGTCGGACTGAC
>ERZ791926.1536-NODE-1536-length-11226-cov-2.017456_pt1 | contig 11226 bp, 11 predicted proteins | sample MGYA00510131_ERZ791926 | MGnify/ENA primary metagenome ERZ791926 (study PRJEB30046, sample SAMN00792052) | human gut metagenome | study: EMG produced TPA metagenomics assembly of the A metagenome-wide association study of gut microbiota in type 2...
ATGTCATGCATTGCATGACGCGCATCTCGCAGCAAGAATGCAGAGGCATTCTTGAATCTATCCTCTGTAACTTGAATGAAAGAATACAAGTAGCTAAATTACGTGTAATTGTAATAAAATAGCATATTATGAATTAAACTGGGCATATTTCTTCGGAGATATGCCCACTGCTTTTGTAAATGCCTTTAAGTAATTGCTATAGTCATTAAACCCGCACATTTCGCATGCTTCGGTCACACTGTATCCCTGACTAAGCAGAGATTTTGAAAGGGTCAGTCGTTTTGCAGTGATGTATTTATTGATCGTCGTTCCGGTAGCTGCTTTAAAAATACGACAGATATAGGAACTGCTCATATAAAAATGTGCCGACAAATCTTCTAAAGTCAGAGGTTCTTTTATATGAGAATTAATATAAGAAAGAATTTCATCCACTTGCGTATGATATTTGGATGTTGATTTTTCAGCATCATTTTTTATAGTAGCGGCACCTCTGTTTTGGAATGTCTGATTTAAAAATACCATCAATTCAAGAAAAACTGCTTTATCTAATAAATCTTCACCAATTCCTTCGTTTGATTGAAATTTATGAATAAAATAAATGAATCTATTCTGTTCTTCCGGGGTTAAATGGACACAGTGAGGCATATGGGTATCTCGAAAACTGAAGCAATGGTTTAGGTTGGTGTTTGGGGTAGAAAGTTGTGTCAGGTAATCCGGGTCAATAGATAAAATAATTCTTTCATGAGTTTCCTGATCAATCTGAGTTAAATGATGGCTTTCAAATTGATTGATCAAAAAAATATCGCCGGGATGGATGTCATACAGACAATTATCAATTAGAAATTGTTTGCCACCGGAAATCGAATAATAGATTTCATAACAATTGTGAATATGCATATCCATGATTTTTTCATCACTATATAAGTGAGCAAATGCAAAAGAATGTGTATCGATACAATTTTTCATAGATTCTTTGCATGTAGAACAAGCTTTCATTGGGTTAAACCTCCTTTTCTTTTGGATAAATATACGAATAATATTGCAATGTTTGAACAAATTGATTCTATAAAACATGCAAATCTTGAACTCTTATTTTGATTATACGAGGTATGTTCAAAATATTCAACATTTACATCAACATTTCACAAGAAAAGGAATAAAGCGAATGGTATAGTATAGTCAAGAGATGGGAAAGAACTCATTAAAAAAGCAGAACTTCATTGTTTAGACAAATCAAATAGCTATTACAAAAAATAATAGGAGGATTATCATGGAAGTAAGAACAGCAGCATCACCAAGAGATGTGAAACACTACACAACAGACAGATTGAGAGAGGAATTTTTAATTCAGAATCTGTTCCAGGCAGACAAAATCAATCTGGTTTACAGCCACATTGACCGTATTATTACAGGAGCAGCAGTACCGGTTCAGGAGAAACTTGCACTGACAGCAGGGGATGAACTGAGAGCAGAATATTTCCTTCAGAGAAGAGAAATGGGACTGATCAATATCGGTGGAGACGGAATTGTGACAGTTGATGGACGCGTTTATGAAGTAAATGCAAGAGATGGAATGTATATCGGACGTGGATCAAAAGATATTACATTTGAAAGCAAAGATGCTTCATGTCCGGCTAAATTTTATTTGAACAGTGCTCCGGCACACGTTGCTTACCCAACAGTACATATCAAACTTGAGGGAGAACCTGAAGAGGGTGTTGTAATTGTAAAAGATGAGAACAAAGTAGAAATGGGAACACTCGAAGATTCGAACCACAGAGTGATCAACAAATATATCGTGACAGGTCAGGTGGATAGCTGCCAGCTTGCAATGGGTATGACAAAACTTCTTCCGGGAAGTGTATGGAACACAATGCCAGCTCATACACATGACAGACGTATGGAAGTTTACCTGTACTTTGATATGGAAGATGACGCATTTGTAATGCACTACATGGGAGAGCCACAGGAGACAAGACACATCATTATGCATAATGAAGAAGCTGTTATCTCTCCAAGCTGGTCAATTCACTCAGGATGTGGATCAAGAGCATACACATTTATATGGGGAATGTGCGGAGAAAATCAGGACTACGGCGATATGGACAATATCGAGAATAAAGACTTGAGATAATAATAGAAGGGCTTTAAAAGCTCACGCATTTAATATACAAATAATAATCCTTAACATATAAACCCAATTATAATAAGAAGAAAGAGAGGAATTTAACATGGTTAATTTTTCACTGGAAGGTAAAATTGCACTCGTAACAGGAGCGTCTTACGGAATCGGATTTGGAATCGCATCTGCTTATGCAGAAGCAGGAGCAACAATCTGCTTTAATGATCTTAGTCAGGAAAAAGTAGATAAAGGAATTGCTGCATACAAAGAAATCGGTGTAGATGCACATGGATATGTATGTGATGTAACAGATGAAGTACAGGTTCAGGCAATGGTTACTAAAATCAATGAAGAAGTAGGAATCATCGATATTCTTGTAAATAATGCAGGTATCATCATGAGAAAACCAATGCTTGAAATGGAAGCTGATGAGTTCAGAAAAGTAATCGATGTAGATTTGAATGCTCCATTCATCGTTTCCAAAGCAGTTATTCCGGGAATGAAAGAAAAAGGACACGGAAAAATTATCAACATCTGTTCTATGATGAGTGAGCTTGGACGTGAGACTGTATCTGCTTATGCAGCAGCAAAAGGTGGATTGAAAATGCTTACAAGAAATATCTGTTCTGAGTATGGTGAGTACAATATTCAGTGTAATGGTATCGGACCTGGATATATTGCAACACCACAGACAGCACCACTGCGTGAGAGACAGGCAGACGGAAGCAGACATCCATTTGACCAGTTCATCGTTGCTAAAACACCGGCTGCTCGTTGGGGAACGCCGGAAGACCTTCAGGGACCGGCAGTATTCCTGGCATCTGATGCATCAGACTTTGTAAATGGACATATCTTGTATGTAGACGGAGGAATCCTTGCTTATATCGGAAAACAGCCACAATAAGAAGGCTCAAAATATCATAAATTGATAATATAGAAAACAGCTCATTTTGTTTTGTTATGTACAAAATGGGCTGTTTTTTTGTTTAAACACGAAAAAGTTAATTAAAACTAGAAGTTTTTAAGGTTTAACCTGAAAAACTATTGAATATTCAATACTTTTGGGAGTGGGGAAAGCTGTAAACTAGGAAATGGATAGATTATAATCAGTAAAAATAGAAGATTTATTAAAGTTTATAAAAGAAGCAAATAAGGTAATAACACATTTGGTTGGCGTTGGCAAAAATATACAAAAAAGAAGAAAAAAGGGAAAAAGTATAGTTCAAAATTGCAAACAAATGTTGTGAGATTGCAAATATATGAAATAATTTGCAAAAACAAATGTGGTACTATGATTGCAACAAAGATAAGGGAGGTCGTATTAATATGGCAGTGAAATGGATCGTGACAGATATGGATGGAACTTTGTTAGATGAAAATGACAGAATCACTCCAATAACAAAAAAGTATTTATTAGAATGTCAGAAACATGGAATAAAATTGATTCTTGCCAGCGGAAGAAGTTATTCACGATTGATGTCATATGCCAAAGAACTTCAAATGTTGGAATATGAGGGATATTTGATTGAAGTAAATGGGATGGCTCTAAATCGTCTGAAAGAAAATGAAAGACGAATTTACGATCGCCTTGAAACAGAGGACATAAAGGAACTGTTTGAATATCTAAAATCTTTAGAAGTTGAAGTACAAGGGTATGAAGATAAAGGGGTGTATTATTGGATTCCAGAATGGCAGAAATCTGTAAAGGAAAAAGAAAGAGAAAGAAGAGGACTTTCAGACGAATACCCATGGCTAGGAGGAGCATGGACTTGGGTTACGGATTCTACAAATGGATATCCAGAACAGAGAAAGATATTGAATTGGAAAGAACTCCCATTAACATTAAATAAATTTGGTTGTCTTTCGTCACCAGAGCATATGAAAAGAGTATATGAATGTTTAAAAGAGCGATATGGTGAAAAATATGAGATTGTACGAACTTGTCCAAGATTGATAGAAATTGCACCAAAAGGAATTACAAAAGGAAAGGCACTGATGCGTTGTATGAAGAGTGAAAATATTTCCCAAGATGAAGTGCTTGTTTTTGGTGATGGTGAAAATGATATAGACATGTTCAGTAAAGTGAAGTACAGTATTGCAATGGGAAATGCGGAAGAATATGTAAAAACTCATGCATACATGACTACGGAAAGCAATCAGAATGAAGGTATAGCGAAGGCATTAAGTTATTTTATAGATTTTCTTCCGCCTGTAAAGGAGGAAATCAATGAGTGAAAAAAATAAAGCTAGACAGTTAGAGATTTTAAAATATCTGGTAACTAGTACAGTGCCTCTGGAAATTAGCTTTTTTGAAGATAAATTCCAAAAGAGTTCCAGAACAATCAGATATGATATCAATGAACTTCGTACATTATGTGAACCATATGGTATTGATGTGAAATATTTAAAAAAACAGGGTTTTTTTATACCGGTATCTCAAAAAATGATATGTTCAGAATTGCTAATTGATCAAAAAAATGCTGAGGATAGTAGCTTTTTTCTAGATACAGATGAAGAGCGTGGAAAGAAGTTATTTCTCTATTTTTTTACAACAAGAAAAAGAGTGACAGCAGAACAGGTTGCGGAGCAGTTTTTTGTTTCTAAATCGACAATACTCCGTTTGATATCTAAAATGGATGGGAAATTTGGTGACAATATAAAGTTGTCATATCAAAAACCGGGCGGATACAAATTGGAAGGTGAAGAACTTGAACAGAGAAAAATAGCTACGGCGATTCTATCGGAACAGTTTAAAGGAAGCTATACACCGGAAGACTGGTATTTATTATTACCAAATGCGTTAAAGAACGTTATAAGCTTACAAGAACTGATTCAGATAGCAAATGGAATTAAAAAAGCAAACAGACAACATAATATATGGATTTCTAATACCATATTTTTGAATTTGCTTTCATATTGCGTGGTTTATACATATCGTAAATATGAGAAAGACAGTCAAAAAAAAGGTGAAGAAGCATATGAAGTTTCCGCGTATTGTAGAGATTTACTTAAAGGAGTTTCAATTCCAGGTGAGAGATTGTCAATGACTGAACTTCTTTATATGGAAGAAATACTTGCTGATAATGGAGTAGCACCAAAACAAGGCGAAATAGATTCTAAAATTCTTAAAGATGTGATGGAAGAGATGATTCAAGTTCGAAAAGAAGCACTGGAGATGAAACTTGGAAAGATAGATTTTAATGGTTTATATATGGACTTGTATGGTCATATGAAAAACTCTTTGAATTATGAGAAAAAAGGTGAAGAAAATGAAACTGTTATAGAAGAGGTAAAGGAAAACTATTACATATATTATGAAGAAGCACTCCAGTGTGCCGATTTCATAGAACAGAAACTGAACATATGGATGTCAGAAACAGAGATTTGTTATGTCGCAGTTTATTTATATAAAAACTGTGAAGAAAAAGAAAATGGGAGAAAAAGAGTTCTTATAGTATGTGCAACAGGAAAAGGTTTATCACATTTGCTTGCAATACGTATTGAAAGGTTTTTTCCGATGCTTAAAGTAGTAGGACAGAGTTCCCCTTTTCAATTATCTTATAAGGATACTCAGCAGGATGTAGATTTTATTATTTCAACAATTCCACTAAAAGAGACAAAAATTCCAGTTGTAAAGATTTCACGAATTTTGTCAGGAGAAGATATTTCTCGTATACAAGAGTTTCTTGATTATGGGGCAATGGTGGATGAGATTCCGATGAAATATAAGAATAAAGCGTCATTTGGTGCGAAGGTAGATCCGTTTGCATTGTCGGAAGATATTCCTTCAATTTATAGCAGGCAGGATATGATTTATACCGCAGAGATAATAAGTAAGTTAATTCTTACACTTTTGGAATATACATCAAAATTTCCTCAAAAGTATCAGATGAGTCAGGATGCTCTCCTTGGAATGATCATTCATATGAGTATGGCTGTTCCGAGATGGTACGAAGGAAGAACAAGTGAAGGAAGCGAAACATTTGTAACAGAGTATATTAAAATTCAGAAAGAACATAAAGAAATATATGACATCATGGAGAAGTTTTTTGAATTAGTTGAGGGAACATTAAGAGTAAAGATTCCGGTGGAAGAGAAAACAGCATTCTTTTTATATATTATAAAGGAGGAATAAAAGATGAAATCCATATTAATAAAAAACGGTATTCTTGTTTCGCCAATAAATGGGTATCGAAGAAATAAGAAAGATATTCTGATTAAAGATGGAAAAATTTTTAAAATTGCAGATTGCTTGGATGAAAAAGCTGAGAAGGTCATTAATGCAAAAGGGTATTTGGTTACGCCGGGACTGATTGACATACATACACATTGTTATCCAAAAGCTTTTTTGGGGCTTGATCCAGATGTGCTTGGACTAGAAAGAGGCACAACAACAATACTGGATGCAGGAAGTAGTGGGGCAGACAATTATGAAGACTTCCGTCGAAACTATATTGAAAAAGCAAAAACGAAAGTTTTTACACTTTTGAATATTTCTAAAGAAGGACTAATTCATGGACATGAATTAAATTCGCCAGAAAAAATTGATGTGCAAGCCTGCAAAGAAATGATAGAGAAATATCAGAATAATATTGTTGGTATAAAAGCGAGAGCAAGTGCAAGTGTAGTTGGCGATATGGGGTTGGAACCAATTAAAATAGCCGCAGAAACAGCTCGAGAAATAGGTAAGCCACTTGTTGTACATGTTGGAAATTATCCACCTGCATTAACAGAAGTACTTAAACTTTTAGATGAGGGTGATGTTGTGACACATGCTTATCACGGAAAGAAAGGTGGAATATTTACACAGGAAGGTAAAATTGTTCCAGAAGCTTTAGCGGCAAGAGAAAGAGGCGTTTTGTTTGATGTGGGACATGGAGTTGCAAGTTTTAGTGTGCGTGTTTTTGAAAAAGCACTAAAAGCAAATTTTGATTGTGACATGATAGGAACGGATCTTCATGTTGAAAACTATGAGGGACCAGTATACAATCTTGCAGCAGTGCTGAGCAAGACAATGGCGTGTGGAGAATTATTAGAAGATGCAATTGAAAAATGCACAAGTGTGCCGGCAAGACATTTTGGTTTGAAAGGACTTGGAGAGCTTAAAGAAGGATTTATAGCAGATATTAATATTATGGAATATACAGCTTGTGAAGAGGTTGTGGTAGATTCAATCGGAGATGTTGTGACACTCTACCATAAGCTGGTATTAAATAAAACAATTTACAGCAGGGGTGAAGAAAGTGAAGTTTATAGACAAGGTATTGGAAACTAGTGAGATTGAGACAGACATCAAAGAGGATGTTCTTGCTTACTATGAAGAAGCAAAGAAACAATTTAAAAAGATGAATATTCCGATGGATGAGGATGCAGAACTCGTTTTTAGTAATCATCTTATTGCATTATTGAAACGAATTAAGAGAAAAGCATTCGTAGCGGATATTGATGAGGAAATGTTTTCGGAAGTGTCAGAAAAGGCATATAATTTTGCAGAAACACTGGTAAAACCATTCTTTGAAAAGGAAGGTGAAACAGTGAACAGAACAGAGGTATTTCTTGTAGCGACTCATATAGAATTAGCATTACAAAAGGAGGAAATGTAGCATGAGTAAAGAAGTATTAGTGGTAATTGGACATCGTATGGGAAAAGGACAGGCAGTAGCAAGAGGTGTTGAAAAAGCGGGAGGAAAAGCAATTGTAATTCCGGGAATGGCTGCAGATATGAAATTAGGAGATGTTATGCACGAAAATAACGCAGATCTTGGAATTAGTTTTTGTGGAAGCGGTGGAGCTGGAGCATTAACTGCAAAAAATAAATATGGTTATCCTGCAAAGGCAGAACTTCGTTCTGTAGATGCTGCGTGTACGGCAGTAGAAGAAGGATGCAAAGTGGTCGGATTAGGTTTCATGGATGTAGAGGAACTTGGAGAACGACTTGTAGAAACTTATCGTAAAGTATATGGAGAATAAATATGCAGAAACGTCAGCTACTTAGAGAAATGCAATATGAAACAACTATAAAAGTGAATGGGAACACTATAGATGAGGCGGTTGGTAAAATCTTCCAGATTATGCGTAAACAGGTGTTTAAGGAGGTTGGAAAACCGATTATTCAGATGGAAGCAGAAGAAGTTTATTTTACGGATGTTGTTACAGATAAAACAACAGAACATTTTATGGTATTTTTCTGGCCAAGAGAAAAAGTTTCTTATACGATTACTGCACAGGTTATAGTGAAAATTAAATATTTAGATATTACAGAGGAGGACTTATAACAATGGTAGAAATTATTATTTATTCTCTTATTATAGGAGCGATTGGTGGTGGATGCATTGCAGCAGGTGCAGCAAGAATGTTCCATGCACCAGAGATACAAGCAATGGGAGCATTCCGAACATTAGGAGAAATGAATGCTTGTAATGGAGATCCAATTGCTCATTTTTCGTTTGGACTTGGATTCTTCTTTTCGTCTGCTGCAGCTGCAGTTGGTTCGGGTGCATTGACCCAGGATGTTATGCACAGAATTGTACCAAACTGGGCAGCAGCAACACTTCTGGTAAAAAATAAGAATCAGGAAGAGACGGTTCAAAATCCACGAAAGATGATGATTGCAGGTGCTGGTATAGGAGCAGTTGTTGTTGTGTTTTTGAATACACTTTCACAGATAATTCCAGAAAAACTTGCCTTGATTGCACAGAATGTATTAACACCAGCAGCAACATGGCTTATTAATCCGATTATGCCTGCAATTTTCTGGCTTGCGGCAATTGATGCTGGAAAAACTGTTGGAATTTGGGGAACAGCACTTGGAGGGGTATCTGCATTAATTTCTGGTAATGCCGTACCAGGTATTGTGCTTGGTATTTTGATTGGAAAATCTGCAGAAGAAAATGGATATAAGAGCAAGGTGGTTCAGATTCTTATCACTATTGTAGTGGTAATGTTCCTTGCAATTGCTTATTTCCGTGGATTCTTTACACAGTTTGTAGCATAAGGAGGAATGTGAAATGGGAAAAGATACTTTGGGACAGAAATTTGATAAGTTTTTAATGAAAGATAGCTCATTTATTTTTCTTGTAATGGGAGCTGCTGCAGCAATTTTTGCTGGAACGTATATGTTTATAACATTTGGAACAGGTGCATTTAATGAAATTTCAATTGTAGCTATGCTGAAAGATGGAATGGATGGTGGAGATTATGCAGCGGCAGCTGGATTTGCAGCAGGTTTCCTAATTGCTCGTGTTTTGGAGGGACCATTGGTAGGTTTGATGGATATCGGTGGTACATTGCAGACCGGTGTAGGTATTGGTATGCCAGCATTATTCTTGTCTATGGGAATTAAATTTCCGTTTTCAAATTTTGGTGCAGCTCTTTTAGTAGGTGCAGTAATTGGTCTTGTGATGGGTGCAGTCGTAATTATTATTCGTAAACTTGTTCCAAGTGGAGTAGCTGTAGGTGGAACAAGTATTATGATGGGAGCTGGTAATGCAATCGGTCGTTATTTAGCACCATTGATTGTAATTGCAGCTACACAGTATAATGTATATGCAGGAATAGGAGCAGTTGTTGGATCTGCTATTTTCTATAAACTTGGTAAGGAAATGACAGGAGGTGCCATTTTAGGAGCAATGATTTTAGGAGGAATTTTTCTTTAAGATAAATTAGTAAAAATAGTGGAAAGAGGCAAAGAATATGAGTATATATCAGGATATAGGTCTTCGAAGAGTGGTAAATGCCAGTGGAAGAGTAACAATTTTGGGAGTATCTACTCTTAGTGAAGAAGTAGCACAGGCAGCAATTGCAGGGGGGCAATCCTATGTGGTAATAGAAGAACTGATTGATAAAGCAGGAGAAATTATTTCTAAATATACAGGTGGTGAAGATGCATGTGTGACAAGCAGTGCATCAGCAGCGATTTGTCTTACAATTGCAGGATTGATTTCAAAAGGAAAAAAATCTATTGTGGACAGACTTCCAGATTCAACAGGACTTCCGAATGAAATTGTAATTCAGAAAGGTCATAGTATTGATTATGGTGCTCCAATGCCGACAATGATACGTCTTGGTGGCGGTGTTCCGGTAGAAGCCGGAACAGCAAATGAAGTAGTTCCAGAGGACATTGAAGAGGCAATTACAGAAAATACGGTGGCGTTATTTTATGTAAAGAGTCATCATTGTGTACAGAAGGGTATGGTTGATCTTGAAACAATGAGAGATATTGCTCATCGTCACGGACTTCCGTTAATGGTAGACGCAGCTGCAGAAGAAGATTTTAGAAAGTATATTGGACTCGGTGCAGATCTTGTGATTTATAGTGGAGCAAAGGCATTAGAAGCTACTACGTCTGGTTTTGTGACAGGTAAGAAGGAATATATTAATTATGTGAAGAAGCAATATAAAGGAATCGGACGTCCAATGAAAATTGGAAAAGAGGGAATCATGGGGCTTCTGAAGGCATTAGATAGATATGAAAACAAAGATCGAGAAAAAGAAGTTCAGGAGAACCTTGCAAAAGTAGAATATCTGTGTGAGAAAATTAATAAAATTTCAGGATTAAAAGCAGTGCAGATTCAGGATGAAGCAGGAAGAGCAATATACAGAGCAAGAGTGACAGTTGATACGGATGTTACGGATAAAAAGATGTCTGATATTAATAAAGCATTAAGAGATGGAAATCCAATGATTTACTGTCGTACAGAATTTTTGAATCTTGGAAAGATTGATTTTGATCCTCGACCACTGATCGAAGGAGATAAAGAATTAATTGTAGAGAAGTTAAAAGAAATTATGGAGGGTTAATTATCATGGGAATTAATTATTATAATGAAAGAATTTGTTTGAATGTACTTGCAGGAAATCTTCAGAATGCAAAAGAAATTTATGAAGCAGCAGAAAAGCATGTTGAGGTTGGTGTTTTGTCAGCAAGTTATCCAGATGTTTCAAGTGCTGTAGAAGATATGAAAAAATATATGGATGTACTGGAAGGCAATCTGTCAGTTGGTCTGGGCGGAGGAAACCCGGCACAGTGGAAGGCTGTAGCTGATATTGCAAAAGAAATTAAAGCGCATCATTTTAATCAGGTGTTTTCAGCAGTAGGCTACACA
>ERZ791926.1549-NODE-1549-length-11170-cov-8.844444_pt1 | contig 11170 bp, 9 predicted proteins | sample MGYA00510131_ERZ791926 | MGnify/ENA primary metagenome ERZ791926 (study PRJEB30046, sample SAMN00792052) | human gut metagenome | study: EMG produced TPA metagenomics assembly of the A metagenome-wide association study of gut microbiota in type 2...
GGTACTCCGTAACCAATCCTGACAGGCAGTTGCCGTGTCATTTTTCGAAAACTGTTTTACGGATACCCAGCAGTCGGGAACGCTCTGTTTCTCTTTGCTGGTAGTGTGATGAGCTTGTTCCGCCTGCCATGCGGCAAACTCCCTCTGGCCTTCCTCGCTGTTCCAGCAGGCAAGGATGGCCGGGTAGAATGCCCGTGCCAGACGGTCAATGACTTCATCGGGATAAGGGGAAGTGTTTGTGGACTTTTTCTTTTTGTTCAAACGCACGCTCCTTTGACTGTCCCACCATGGCAAAGCCGGGCGAGAAAATCAAAGTTCCATTTTTATCAGGCGCAAGGGCGCGGATGCTTTCCGCCCTGCACTTGCGGCTGGTGGCTCGTTGATGGCTTACAAGTGCCTGTCGTTATGCGATTTTTTCATCGTTCAGCAGTTCTTCAAACTGTGCCATATATGCCTTATGCTGTTTGAGAATCTTCGTGGTCTCCACTTTCACATAGGCATCATCAGGCACCTTGGGGAGATACTTCATCAGGAAATCAACATCCTGCTGGATTCGCCGGACGGCAGCTTCCAGTGCAGAATAGTTGATTCCGTAGATGCGTTTCTGCAGAGCAGAGCGGTCCTCCGGGTGCAGAATCTCGTGCACAATCTGTTTGCGGTTCGGAAAATCGGCTCTGGCAAGGCGGTGCATATCGGCATCACGGACTTTGAACTGCCCGGACAGGATCTTCTCCTGCATACCGGGCATCATCTGCTCCATGATCTCCAAGCCCCGCATGAACTTTTCCGAGCGGACAACATAGGATTCACTGACATTGTTCCGCTCCGCAATCTGCTTACGAACGCTGTTTTCCGTAGCAGTGGGAGGAATTGTGTCATTTTGACACAATTCCTCCTGAACAGGTTCTTCGGTAGTAACCGTATACTGGTTGTTGCCGTTTCCACCGGGCTTTCGATGCTCCACACTGTACTGTTTTCCAATGAGAAACTTCTTCTGCTCCGGGGTGAGGTTGCGCCGCCCCAACTGGTTCTTACAAATCCAAGCGAGAACTTCTTCTCTGCTTTCAAACGGGAGCGGTATGGTGGAGAAATAAATCTCCGGGTGTTTCTGGAGGATGGCATAACGGCTGTGACCATCAACAAGGGAATTGCCCAGATACTCATAGAAGATTATACCTATTTACTTCTTTCTGCGTTTGCCACATTGTGGACATCCATGTCCGTTTACACGACTTCGAATCTCAGATTCCCAATGATTTCCGCATACAGAGCAAACCCACCAAGCGTGTTTTCCGCTTTTGGGTAAGACTTTTCGGGGGTCTAATTCGGTATTTCTCTCATAGTCCCATTCGTTAAGAAGCTCTGGATATAGGGTGGCCAAATCATTTATGCCTGTCTTAGGGACTCGTCCACTACAACAAGGACAACCAATTCCTCTTTTTCTGTTATTGGGACTTGCTTGCCATTCATAACCGCATTTCGGGCAAAGCCACCAGACAGGTTTGAATTTTCCGGCGGTTATATCATTTGGGGTTAAACCGCTATTTTTTGTGGGATGCCATTCTTTGGAAAGTTCTGGCATGGTTTCAGCGAGTGAACCAACCTTTTTAACTACACCTTGTGTAAAACTTTTTCCACGGTGTTTTTTTGAACATTCAGCGCACCCAAAGCGCCCTTTTCGTGTCATGCTGTTAATGCTACATTTCCATTCGTGTCCACAATCTGGACATTTCCACCAGACGATTTCATTTGAACTGACGGTAAACATGTCTGGAGTTAAGTCCTGATTCTTCACATAGTCCCATTTTGAGGCAACGTCTGGACGTAAAATTGCGAGGGAATTATCAATACTTGTCAAATATCCTAAGATTTGCGGGCGGTCACGTTCGATATTTACATCGATTTGACTGTGAATATGTCGAGGATCTGTTCGAGTCCACATATTGGAGGAAGCATCTATAGAATCGAGAATGACTTTAAGGGCGGTTTCGAGTTCGCCTGTCTTTTTGACTTTTGAAATGGTATAAACCACATCAGCAGTTTGCGCATTGTCAACCCAATTGCGAGTATTCTTCTCTTTGATACGGATGAGCTTCACATGATTTTCTTGACATAATTTATATTTGCGGATGTCCCGTTCATACTGATCATCCGATTGGTGCCAGTTTGCACCATCAAACTCAATTCCGGTATGAATAGAGGGAATATAAATATCGAGTTCCATAGAACCCAGAAAAACGGGTTTGTATTTGTTGATAGCATCGGAATAGAGCTTATGAACGTAAAAGAAGGTAGCCTGCTCGGGGAAAGAGGTTTGGACTCTTAAATTGCAAATAGGGCATTGTGTGTTATCTGTATTGCGGTCATGGATAGTGGCTTGATATTCGTGACCGATAGGGCAAAGCCACCATACACGTTTTCCGCTTCCAGCAGTTACGTCATACGGTGTCAGCGGAGCATTCTTAGATGGATGCCATTCGACAGAAAGGCTGGGATTGACCGAAGCTAAATCATTGAATCCTTTTAACACTTTATGCCCTGAGCAGTAGTAGCATGCACTTCCACGTCGCGTCCGCCGTTCAACAGTTTGCTCATAGGAATGTCCCCGTGAACAAAGCCACCAAACTTTCTTTTTGCTGTACGCTGTTATGCTGGAAGGTTTAAGTTCTGTATTTTTGTAAGGATGCCATTCGGTTGCGATGTCTGGAAAAAGAGTTTCGAGGTCATTATAACCAGTGAGCACTTTTCTATGGGAACAGTAAGGGCAACCATAACCTCGTCCAACATGAAGATTTATGCTCTGTTCGTAAGAGTGCCCTTTGCAACAAATCCACCAGACTTTTTTTGAAGAGCCTGCTACGACAGCATCAGGTGAGAGTGGATGATTTTTGCTGAAGTCCCATTCATTGATGCAGGCAGGATATTGTGAAAGTAAATCGTTTTGACCTTTAACAAGCTTGACCATGGTAGTCCCTCATATCATCTATGAATCAAAATAGTTAACTCTACCATTTTAATATAGCATAATGAAAATCAAAATCCAGTATAATTAAAAAATTAGTCAGCAGGGTTTGGGGCAGGCACGCCCCAACAAGATCACTTCGGAAATGCAGACGCATTGCAGAAGTGAAGTCCCAGTGGAGCACAACATTTTCAAGAATTGAAAATTTGTGGCCACGGGACGGTTCTTGCCCTCTACCGCTGCGCTCAAAACGCATTTTCAACAAATGTTTCCGAATTGTTAAGACGCAAAAAAAAAATAAGTAGAGGTTGTGCTGCTCATGTAAGGGGACCACTGTTTGCTCCGAACGAAGTTCCTACCCCTGTTTGTGCAGCGGCGTTGTCCAGCTCGCTCACGGAAAGTGTGAGGTCATGGCACGGTATCACGTTCAGACGGCTTATTCAAGATTCAAGGTGCGGTATGAAGAAAGCCGGGCGCAGTGCGGACACTACGTTCTGCTTCTTTCAAGCACGAGAATAACACTTTGAAGTTGTGCAGTCAACAACCGTAAATAAAATTCGGAGATTTGTACAACCACATAAGGTTCTATTTGTAAAAAAATACCGCCCACGCAGCGCAGCGATGGATTTTGTCGGGTGAATCGGCGGCAAAATGATTCGGTGCGGTTGCGGGGCGGCTGTTTAGCATACTAAAGTGGCCGGGATGGGTAAGAGAATACCATGAGAGGTGGTATTCTGTCAAGCAGGTAACTTGCAATTTAACAGAGACCACAAAGTGTAATCTTTTCTATTGTTAAAGATGCACGAAGATTTTCTGGACCTGTTACAAAAAGCAGCCACCTAGGCAACGCACAGCATTGCTCGCATGGCTGCGGAAACGGGAGGTTTTTACTTATTTTTCAGCTGATCCAGCTTTTTGTAGAGGGCGATCATCTCCTCAACCATCGTCTTGGTCAGCTCGGCGCTCATCAGTTGGTCCTCAGCGTGGGCCAATACCAGGCGAACAGTGGTCTCGACGCCCTGCCCTTCGGCCTCAATCATGGCCGTGTGGGCATGGTGCCCTTCGACAAAGTAGCCGTCGGCTTCTTTGAAGAGCTTTTCGGCTTCGTCGTATTTGCCCTCTTTGGCCTTATAAAGGGCCTCCATGAAGGTGCTCTTGGCGCTGCCCGCCGCAGTGATCAGTTGAAAAACCTGCAGTTCTTCCTGTTCCGTCATTTCTGCCATAGTGATATCTCCTTTGTGCTGTTTTTACGTATTGTTTATGTGAGGTCTTCGCCGTTGGAAGTGATTACCTTTTTATACCAATAGAAACTATCCTTGCGGCTGCGGGCTAGGGTGCCATGGCCCTCATCGTCCCGGTCTACATAGATGAAGCCGTAGCGCTTTTTCATCTCGCCGGTGCCGGCCGAGACCAGATCGATGCAGCCCCAAGGGGTATAACCCATCAGAGGGATGCCGTCTTCCTCCACCGCGGCTTTGAAGGCCCGAATGTGCTCTCGCAGGTATTCGATGCGGTAACTGTCGTGGATGGAACCGTCCGTCTCAACGGTGTCCGTTGCGCCCAGGCCATTCTCCACAATGAACAGCGGCTTCTGGTAGCGGCCGTAGAGCAGCCGCAGCGTCAGCCGCAGGCCCATCGGATCCACCTGCCAGCCCCACTCGCTGGAGGGCAGGTAGGGGTTGACCACGCCAGCCACCACATTGCCTTTGGCCTGGCCTGCCTCGGTGGGACGGCCTGCCTGCACCATCGACATATAGTAGCTGAAGCCGATGTAATCCACCGTACCGCGGCGCAGCAGGTCGAGGTCGCCCGGCTCCATCTGGATAGCTATGCCGTGGCGCTCCAGATTTTTCAGCAGGTGGGGCGGATATTCGCCGCGGGACTGCACGTCGGCGAAGGCCAGCATGGTGGACATCATGTCGTCAGCGGCCTTAGCGTCCAGTGGGTGACAGGTTTCGGGGTAGACCACGCCGAACAGGGTCATGCAGCCGATTTTGTTCTCCGGATCGATCTGGTGGCCCAGCAGCACCGCTTTGGCGCTGGCTACAAACTGGTGATGGGCTGCCTGGTAGATGACTTGCTCCCGATTTTCGCCGGGAGTGATCAATAGGCCGGCCGGGTTCCAGGGGCCAAATTCGATGGCGTTGATCTCGTTGAAGGTCATCCAGTATTTGACCTTGCCTTTGTATTCGGTGAAGATGGTGCGGCAGTAGCGCTCGAAGAAATCCACCAGCTTGCGGCTGCGCCATGCGCCGTATTTCTGCACGAGGCCGAGGGGCATCTCGTAGTGGCTGATGGTCACCACCGGCTCAATGCCGTACTTATGACACTCGTCAAACAGGTCATGGTAGAATCGGAGGCCGGCGGGGTTGGGAGAGGGTTCGTCCCCCTGAGGGAAGATGCGGCTCCACGCAATAGAAGTACGGAAGCACTTGAATCCCATCTCGGCAAAGAGCTTGATATCCTCCTTGTAGCGGTGGTAGAAGTCGATCCCTTCGTGGTTAGGGTAGTAGAGGCCATCCACCACACCGTCGGTGATCTGGCGCTTTTTGTCCTTGCTGCCGATGGTCATCACGTCGGCGATATTTAGACCCTTTCCGTCCTCGCGGTAAGCGCCCTCGCACTGGTTGGCGGCCACCGCGCCGCCCCACAAAAAGTCTTTGGGAAGGCTCATGGATTTTGCTCTCCTTTCGTTTTCGGCTTATTCTTGGAACAGTTTCATAAAATGGAGATACTGCCGCCGACTGATAATCCGCTTGACCCGCACTTCGTCGGTAATCAGGGCGGTGGTCAGCTGGTAAAACTTCTGGGTTTGGGCCGAGGTGGAGTCATAGATAGCCACTAGGATCACAAGCTGGACCTTGTTGACCGACCAGAGGACGGGCTTGTCCAGAATGCCGACGCAGACCACGTTCTCATTGACTAGGTTGTCAGCCGGGTGTGGGATGGCCACCAGGTGGCCGAAGTCGGTGCCGCCCATCGCCTCCCGCTCCAGCACCGAGTCACAGAAGCCCTCAGGCAGGGGGTAAACTTTGCCCATCAGCTGACACATCTGCCGGATGACTTCCTCCCGTGTGTTTCCCTGCACATGCGGGAAGAACAGATCGGGCCGATAGTAGTCTTTCAGGAAGTTGACGCTGCCCAGTTCCAGCTGCCTGCGGACCTGCGGCACATCGCTGGCGTCGAGGAAGTTGCCGATCTGGTAGATAGGGACGGCGGTCGCGGTCTGCAGCGGCACGGTAGTAAAGACGTAGTCCACCCGGCTCAAGTCATATCGCTCGAATTCGTACATGCTACACACATCCAGTCGGTCGATGTAGACTCCGAACTCGTTGCGGAAACGGAAGGCCAGCAGTCGGCTGCTAGCCTTGCCCGTCATACAGACCAGAAGGATGTTCTTTTTCTCAATCTGCGCTTTAAGAGATTCCAGTGCCATTTCCAGAATAATGGCAAAGTATCCCGTCTCGGATTCGGGCACTGGCCTGCTATAGAATTTTTCGTACTCAGCCATAGCACGCTGGGCCATCGCAAAGGCGAAGGGGTAGTTCTGCTTGATCTCTTCCAGGATGGGGTTCTCCATCTGGATGCCGTACTTCATCCGTATGTTGAAGGTGACGATGTGGTTGTACAGCGAGATGCGGACGTTGAGATTATCGCGAAAATTAAGGTTGTAGACCCGCTGCACGCAATCCAGCAAGATGGTGGTCAGCCGGTTGACGTTTTCCTGGACCACTGGACTGGACTGGGGATGGTAGCCCTCGCCCAAGCTGCGCCGTCCTGCGATGTAAATGGCAATGTACATCGTCTCGGCCGGTTCCGGCGCAATTTCGATGCCCGCCTGACACAGCCTGTCGGCCAGCATCAGAGCGGCCTGGTATTCAGGCATGGCCTGCACCTGGGCCAGCTCGCCGGGCTTGGCGGCAGCTAGGTGGCCCGCGCCGCTGCGCAGGAAGGCTACATACAGATAGATGACGATGTTCTGAAAAGCTGCCTCCGTAAATTTGATCCGCTGGCGTATCATCATGTCCAGCAGAACCTCGCCGATCCTGGGCAGCATCTCGGCCTGGTCACGCTGGTCAGCAAAGAGGGGGTTTTGAGACTGGACCAGGTAGTCCATATAACAGCGGCGGCGGTCAAATTCACTGCCATGCGCACGCACACCGTAGTGAGGTTTACGCTTCAAGGTAATGTTATACTGCCCCAGAACGAACTCCACCTGCCTCAGCTCGGCCGACAGGGTCTTGCTGGATACATACAACTCCTCGCTGAGGTCATCGAGCTTGAAGTATTCCTCGCCGTCCAAAAAGCAGGCCAGCAGGAAGCGGAAGCGATCCTCTACTGTATTGGGGACGGCGGAGGCCAAAGAGTGCCGGTTTTCGTTGTACCATGTCTCGTAGGCGTTGCGGTCCTCCACTCGGAGGCGGTAGCCGTGGCGTTGGCGCGACTCAACAGTTGCACCGTGACCTTCCAGTTCCGCGCGCAGTTGCCCGATGCGGGTCTGCACAGTACGGCTGCTGGCACCACTTTTGACAGCCAATGTTTGGGCTGTGAGATAGTCGTTCTCCGACAAAAGAGTGAGCAGGCTCATGAGGTTGCTGTCAAGCATGGCGTTCTTCCTGTTCTTTTTTCACTTCGGCAGCCCGGCGGGCGAAAGTGGTCCGTTCCACGTAGTTGGCAGCCAGCCAATCTTTCAGTTCCTGGCTGCACAGAAAATCGGTCTCCATCGGGCGGATGAAGGTATAGGAAGAATGTTCCAGCAGATACTGGTCCAGCCACCCTGGATGAAAAACCAGCACCGAACACTCTTTGCCGCGCAGCCCGGCCTCGTCCTCAAAAACAAACTTGCGCACATCGTAGAGGCCGCGTTCGTCGAGTCGATAGAAAGCAGAGCACTGGATGCCGTGTTCGACCGACCACTGCGGATCCACTGGGTCGCAGTAGAGCAGGCCATTACGGGCAGCCACATTCTTCAACCCCTGGAAAAAGTTGGGCGACATGACCGCGTGTCCTTCGAAGTAAGCGGGATCCCGCCCGGTGATGGCGCGGAAGCGGTCGAGCTGCGCCTGAATCTCCAGTTCCACTTCTTCCAGGACGATGGTATCCTGTTTTCGGGCGCGTATTTCGCGGCTGGTACAGAATTCGCCGCTGGGCTGTACCAGGGAAGGAATACGGGCCGAATCGGTCAGTGGTCGGCCTACGCAGATATTGGTGTGTTGGCCCACCTCGACGCCGGTGTCCTTTACTAGCGCATAACCAGCGGCTGCATACGGCATATTGGGCATCAGACCGGTACAGGTGATGACCCCGTCCACGATGGCCTTGCGGATGCCATAATTGACCGCCTCACTGAAACCCAGGTCGTCGGCCCGGAAAATGATCTTCATTTTTCCCTACTCCTTTCGATCACGCACACTCTTTTCTGACACTACCAGTGTACCAGTTCCGCGCCGGTTTTTCCACGAAGTTTTTTGCCGCCGTCAAAGACGATAGCCGGCCCTGCACGTCCTTGGCTTCGTCATTTTTGACAGGAAACAGGAACAGGATTCGTCAGTTTGCACCCAAGCGGCGCGGCTTCACGCTTTGTTTGTCCTCGGCCCATAGCAGAGAGCGAGCTTTGCAAAAAAGTCCTCCAGCAAAAAGCGCACGTCCACTGAATCGTAGACCCGGATAGCCCGCCCACTCCCAGGCAGATAGCGCCCACCGTCCGCGAGGACGGGGGCGGGTTCCATGTGGAAATTCTGTCGCCAGTCGCAGCCCAGCAGGGCCGCCACCACCGGCGAATCGCCAAAGTTCCAGCTCTCCCCCTTGCGCAGAGTATACGGCTCGTTGTTGGTGAGGTTATACTGCTCCATCATGTCGTACAGGTAGCGCCCAACTGTTCCGCAGGGGCGGATTTTGTGGGCTATTTCGGCCATCGTCACCTCCACCGTGCCGTAAACATTGACCGGGAGCTGCCAGAGCGCTACCTCGCTGCCAAAGACAGCGCGTGCGGCTGCCAGGTCCTGCTTCATGTTGAAGTCGCAGCCCCCCTTGGGGTAAGGCATACCGCCGATCCAGACCACCGTCATCTTCCCGGCAATGGCCGGGCAGCGGTTGAGAGCAGCGGCCACGTCGGTCAGCGCGCCCTGTACTGTCACATAGAGGGGACGGGGATCGTCACGCTGTGCTTCCTCGATCAGGAAACGGACCCCCTCTGCGTCCGGCGTATCATGCTCACCGGCAAGTGGGGTCGCGCAGCCGCGCAGCATGGGCACGTCAGTCATCCCGGTGGCTTCCATCAGGGCGGTCAGCATCCGGTAGCTGTTCTCCATCGACTGCCGGTCGCCGTGAGTCTTGCCCTCGTAGTGGGCGGCGATCACCCCGCGCACATCGAAGATGGGGGTCAAAAGCTGATGGACAATGGCAAAGGGATCATCCGCCTCGTTGCTGACGTCGCTGGAGATGACAACGCGAATCTGCTTGCCTTGCGGCAGACACAGGCCCATCCGGTCCAAAATTTCTTTGCGTTTCATTGTAATAAGCCCTCACTTTTCAAAATATGATGTTTTACAAGTTGCTACCGTTCCCGGCAATCACATCCCGGTACCACCAGCCGGAATCCTTGACGGTCCGTTTCAGTGTCGGGTAGTCCACATAGATCAGGCCATAGCGGCAGCTGTAGCCCGCCGCCCACTCGAAGTTATCGAACAGGCTCCAGACCGAGTAACCAATCACCGGGATACAGTCCTCGATCGCGTGGGCCACCTCCCGCAGATACCGGTGCAGAAAGTCGATGCGCTGCGGGTCATGGACTTTGCCGTCCAGCATCACATGATCCAGCCCCGAATAGCCGTTTTCGGTGATAAGGATAGGCAGATGATACCGCTCATACCAAAACTTGCTGGCGTAATAGAGCACCTTGGGGGTGATGTTCCAAGCCGTGGCCGTCTGGGGACTGCCCTGGTAGGCGTATTCGTCGTATCGGGACGGGTCAGGCACCAGGTCCACCGTGCCCTGATAGCAGTTGTAGGCGTAAAAGTCCAGCGGCTGGGAGACAAGCGCCCATTCCGCATCGGTCATGGTGTAAAGCAAACCGCCGAATTTATCTGCCGCCCAGTCGGGATAGCGTCCCAAAAAGACGGGGTCTGCCCACCAGGTGTTGGACATGATATAGCCCGGATATTCGGACAGAGATTTTTGCCGGGCTTTCTCCACTTCTTCGGGGGAGTCGTCTTTGGGCAGGCAGCAGTCGCCGGTAGGGGCCATACCCACTTTGGCGCCGGGGCAGTTTTTCCGCAGAATCTTCACCGCCCGGCCATGGGCCAGCAGGATGTTTTTAGTCACCGCCATCATGGCGGCATCGTCGTTGTGCTCAAAGGGGGCGTGGACTCCGGCCACCAGTCCCAGCCCACAGAACATCTGCGGCTCGTTGAAGGTCATCCAGTAGGAGACACGGCCGCTGAGGGCCTTCGAGGCCGCGTCCACATAGTTGGCAAACCATTCGACGATCTCAGGGTTCTTCCAGCCGCCTTTTCGATAGAGAGCAGTGGGAAGGTCCCAGTGATAGAGGGTCACCAGAGGCTGGATGCCGTTTGTCAGCAGCTCGTCACAGAGGTCCTGGTAGAATTTCACCCCTGCCTGATTGACCTGGCCCACCCCCTCGGGCAGAATGCGAGGCCAGCTGATCGAGAAGCGGTAGGCTTTCAGGCCCATCTGTTTCATCAGGGCCACGTCCTCTTTCCAGCGGTGATAAAAGTCGATGGAGGTGTCGGCATTTTCGCTGTGGGCGATGCGGCCAGTGCCGTCATGAACCAGCGTGTCCCAGATGGACTCGCCCTTGCCGTCGGCGTTCCAGCCGCCCTCGATCTGGGTGGCCGCAGTGGATGCGCTCCACAAAAAGTTTTCAGGAAATTTCGGCATAGTTCTTTCTCCTTTACGGCTTGCTGAGGAAATGCAGCAGCGCCTCTACCGATGCTTTGGCTCCGCCCAGGGTCTTCATGTCCGCGCTGAATTGCTCCGCCGCAGCCTTGTAGGAGGGCTCAGTGAGAAGCTTCTGGATGGCAGTTTTCAGCGCCTCGCTGGTGATGGCGCTCTTATCCAGAAAGGCAACGCCCAGCCCCAGTTTCTCGATCTGCCGGGCGGTGATGGCCTGCTCCTCCATCTGGGGAATGGCGATCATGGGCACGCCATAGTAAATGGCCTCGCCGGTGCCGCCCATGCCGGCGTGGG
>ERZ791926.1569-NODE-1569-length-11059-cov-1.933660_pt1 | contig 11059 bp, 6 predicted proteins | sample MGYA00510131_ERZ791926 | MGnify/ENA primary metagenome ERZ791926 (study PRJEB30046, sample SAMN00792052) | human gut metagenome | study: EMG produced TPA metagenomics assembly of the A metagenome-wide association study of gut microbiota in type 2...
CGAAACAGCACCGTTTTGTTCTTCTGGTAATTACCAAATTACGAATACTGCCTCAGTGCTATTTACCCGTAAGTTTGACAATCATATATATCGGATAACGGGAGAATCGATTGAACCACTTTATATGGTAGATTGGAAAGATAAGGCTTTTCCGGAGAGTGATAAGCAGCGTCAGTTCCAATGTAATGATTTGAATCAGTTCTGTTATCAAGGAAAATATGTATATACTATGACTGATTTATGTGATACTCCTTCCTATTTGTTGTTTAGAACCAACCAACCTGGCATGTGTTTGCTTTCAAAAGCCACTAGTACAGTGAACAATTATCAGGTAATTATCAATACGGATTATCAGTTGCCTTTGCCCAATTATATGTCGGTAGAGGGAAAACAAAGTCGGATTTTCTTCATTTATTCATCTGAAGTACTATGCGAGCAAAAGAAATTGTCTGCTGAAGAAGATATTAATGAAAAAATGTCCAGTTTGCTAGGGCAGATAAAGGAGGGAGACAATCCGGTTATTTTTACATATCATGTGAAGTAAGTCGTTTAAAGGTTGCCCCAAACATCATGGATTCTACAAATAACGTTTAGAATTGGTGTTGTCTATGATGTTTGGGGGATAATATAGTTTAATCTTTCAGGCTTATTCCTGATAAGGTGATTGCCAGAAATATAAGTCATTATGTGAGTCGTATGGAGTGGCGCCGGACTTTCCATTAGTGCTGTATCCTTCGGGGACTAATGATATATGCATTGACCATTTCTTACCCGGATAATTGGTTTCTGCGTTGTATTCGCTCCGTAGGGGACAGGTCACATAATACAGGTTTTTAGCCATATAGTAATCCAGATAATACTCTTTGGTCTGTTTATTCTTGTTATTCCAGTTGGCATCTTCGTTTAGTACGATAGGTTCGTTCTTGCGGAGACGTTCGCGAACTTCCCCGATGCCCAGTAGATTTCCTTTTTCGTCCGTCACATAGGCATTGAATGTAGGATCCATCCATAACCATTTGTCGAGGGTATTGGAGTAGACTGCATTGATGACGTGGCAATCGTTAATCATTACTTTAGGCATGCAGGTAATGTAACGTGATTTGAAACCCATCGCTAGATAACACTCGTTCAGCATCTGTGCCATCATCCGGCAATTTACTCCCCGTTTCTCTTTCTGGCAAAGCTCCACCATGGCTATGGTGTTCTGTTCTTCCGGATTGCGTGAATTGCCATCATGCGGAACTATGTTGTGAACCCAGTAGAGAAGGTTTTTGATTTTAGAGATCTCGTCTCCGCTTCCGGCGATACTATCCAGGTTGAAATGTTTCCGGAGGTATACCAGGTTACTGTCATTAGGATTCATGTAGGTGAAACGAGGAAGGGTATCGGTTAACGATTCATTATGGCATACCGGTTTAGTTTCGGTTCTGTTATATTCGTTGGCTTGTTGAAGGATATATAAATAGTCGCTGTCCAGACGCATTTTGCTCAATACCTCCAGATATCTTTTCTCTTTTCGCAGGTTGTCGAGGTCGCTGTCGCTTTTGGCATGGTTGTAGTTGCTCCATCCGTTGGCAAATGCTTTTTCGAGGTTGTTCAAAGCCGCCTTTTTCTTTCCTTGAAGCGACTGATAACAGGCGAGATCATAGTAAGTCAAACCTGCTATCTGCCGGGCTCTTTCCTGAAGTGTTTGAGGCAGTGCGTCATATAGTTTCAGTATTTCCCAATTTAGCTTTTCGGCTTTCTTGTAATCCTTTTGCTCGCGTACGTTCATTATTTCTTTAACAAGTGCACCATACTTCTTTTCAAATTCTTTTTTTGCGTTGTTTTGTGCTATGCCCGATAGGCTGAGACATAACAGAGTAATGATCAAAGTGATTGTTTTCATATGCTTTTTGTTTGATATTAATTTTATCTAGGTTCGGAATAGCGAATTGCATGCCAGTTTCGTAAATCATTGTAAATTAGTGAAATGATTCGAGAAAGAACTGTTCGGAAATGAACAATCTGTACAAGATCGGACAAGAGTAGTGTCCGGTTTTAGAGTTTGTTGATCACCCGCCATTGTTTCTTGTCCGATGTAGAGGACGTCAAACATGTAGATGTATACAGACTCTTGCCTGTTGTACGGGGATCGTCTTGCTTATCTCAGTACAGCCGATGTCGTTAGAATGTTGTCAGGCTTTATCGGATTGACGTATATAGACAGGTTTCTTGCTGATTCGCAGAAAGTCTGTTCTTTCTGTTTCAATAATCAATTATTTCATATAACTTTGCAACTCAATTCAATAAAACAGTTAGAACAATGGCAGCAAAACCAGGTATACCTAAAGGAACACGTGATTTTTCGCCCGTAGAGATGGCGAAGCGTAACTACATATTCAATACCATTCGTGACGTTTATCATCTGTATGGTTTCCAGCAGATAGAAACTCCTTCCATGGAGATGCTTTCTACCCTGATGGGGAAATATGGTGAAGAAGGTGACAAACTACTTTTTAAGATTCAGAATTCCGGTGATTATTTTTCAGGCATTACTGACGAAGAGCTGTTGAGTCGCAATGCGGCTAAGCTGGCAAGTAAATTCTGTGAAAAAGGTTTGCGTTATGACCTCACAGTGCCTTTCGCCCGTTATGTAGTGATGCACCGTGACGAAATTACTTTCCCTTTCAAACGTTATCAGATTCAGCCCGTATGGCGTGCCGACCGTCCTCAGAAAGGACGTTACCGTGAGTTTTACCAATGTGATGCTGATGTCGTAGGCAGTGATTCATTGCTGAACGAAGTTGAATTGATGCAGATTGTTGATACGGTGTTTACCCGTTTCGGTATCCGCGTTTGCATTAAAATCAATAATCGTAAGATTCTGACCGGTATTGCCGAAATCATAGGAGAGGCGGATAAAATAGTAGATATTACAGTAGCAATCGATAAACTGGATAAAATTGGTTTGGACAATGTCAATAAAGAGCTGGCCGAGAAGGGTATCAGTGAAGAGGCTATTGCCAAACTGCAACCTATCATTCTTCTGAGTGGAACCAATGCTGAGAAGTTGGCTACACTGAAGACTGTACTTTCCGATAGCGAAACAGGTTTGAAGGGAGTGGAAGAGAGTGAGTTTATTTTGAATACCCTTCAAACGATGGGACTGAAAAACGAAATAGAGCTTGACTTGACATTGGCACGTGGATTGAATTACTATACAGGTGCTATTTTTGAGGTGAAGGCGCTTGATGTGCAGATTGGCAGTATCACTGGTGGAGGTCGTTACGATAACCTGACTGGTGTATTCGGTATGGCAGGAGTATCGGGCGTAGGTATTTCGTTTGGTGCCGACCGTATTTTCGATGTGCTCAACCAGTTGGAACTGTATCCGAAGGAGGCCGTTAATGGAACTCAGCTTCTGTTTATTAACTTCGGTGAGAAAGAAGCTGCTTTTTCTATGGGTATTCTGTCTAAGGCCCGCGCAGCCGGTATTCGTGCCGAGATATTCCCCGACGCTGCGAAAATGAAGAAACAGATGAGTTATGCAAATGTTAAGAACATTCCTTTCGTTGCTATTGTAGGTGAGAATGAAATGAATGAGGGAAAAGCTATGCTGAAAAACATGGAAAGCGGTGAACAGCAATTGGTTACTGCTGAAGAACTGATTGGCGCTTTAACAAAATAAGGAAAATGCCCTTACCTTTTTAAAACCGGGGACTGTTGGTGTAAAAAAGGTAAGGAGATAAAAGGAACGGGACCTTGGTTTAAAACCAAAGGCCCCGTTCTTTTTTATAAGTCTTTTCAACGCCAATACTGATTGGATTGATGATTGCTGTTTTCATCGGATTCCACCGCCATAAAGATCACAGAGTTTTAACTGTTTTCAGATTATCTTCGTAATAAATCAGTGCTCTCCCTGTCTTTTTCAGTGGAATGTGTTTTATAAATGACGTTCCGGATACATATCTTCCCACCACTGAGGACTATCCTGCAACCAGCGGGCAAACCATGCCATAATACTGTTATGCCATTGCACGCGTTTCGGATAGTCGGCAATAAAGTGGTTTTCTCCATCTACAGTGATGAACTCTACTGTTTTACCCAATATTTTCAGAGCATTGAATAGCTGGATGCTTTCACCGATAGGTACGTTGGTATCTACGGTGCCGTGCAGCAGTAAGAGTGGAGTGTTGATCTTATCGGCGTTGAAGAGCGAACCTTGTTTGGTGAACAGTTCCGGATTGTTCCAGGGGTAACTGTCTGCGGCGGCTATGGCATTATAACCGTATCCCCAATAGCCTTCACCCCAATAACTGGTCACATTGCTGATACCGGCATGTGAAACTGCGGCGGCGAAAATATCCGTCTGAGTCTGGAGGTATTGTGTCATGAATCCACCGTAAGATGCACCGAGACAACCGATTTTTTTATCATTCACGAACGGGTGTTCTTTACAGAACTGTTTGGTACCTTCAATGATGTCGTCCGCAGTACGTTTGCCCCAGGCATTGACATGGCGTGCTGAAAACTCCTGTCCGAATCCGATTGTTCCGCTCGGCTGGATAACATATACCACGTAGTCGCGTGAAGCAAACAACTGTGCGCAGTATGGATTACTGATACCCCGTTCTGTGGGAGTCGTTCCTCCGTAATAGTACACAATCAGAGGATATTTCTTGTTCGGGTCGAATGAAGGCGGCAAACACATCATACCTTTGATCTCTGTTCCGTCTGAAGCTGTGAAGTTCCAGGGTTTCATTTCGCCCAGTTCAATTTTCTCCAGAGTCGGTTTCATCGGGTCGGCTATCAGTCGAGAGGTTTTCTTTTTCAGGTCGTATACATAAGCAACTCCTGCATTGTAGCATCCCTGTCCGATATAAGCAGCCAACGACGGATTGTTTTCTGACATGGCAAATGCACTGGTGACATCAGTCTCCAGGTTCAGCTTTTCAAACTTACGATCTTTGGGTGAATAGCGATAGATATTCCGGCAATCTTCATCATTGGTGCTGGAGTAGATGCAACCGTCACCCTTGTTCCATTGCAGGAAGTTGACAGACGGATTGAATTCTTTGGTGATCGGATCGATTTTACGGGTAGCCAGATCCATGATAAATGCCTGAGAGTCGAAGTCATTGGCGATAGGGTGGTTGCCGCAATTCTTACCGATACCGTCAAAAGCTTCCGGGCTTGCCGTCAATAGCAATTGCTTACCGTCCGGTGAGTAGCTGGCTCCTCCGAGGAATCGGTCTTCGAAGAACAGTGTGTCGACAGCCAATGTTTCAAGATTTACCTGGAACAAAGAGCTCAAAGAGAAAGGACGTTGCGTGATATTCTCCTTTGAACTGCTGTAAAGCAGATATTTACCATCCGGTGAAATGTCCTGCATATAAGTGCTGTGATTACCGTAAGTGAGCCGTTCTGATGTTCCGCTGGCGATGTCATATCTGGCCAGGAAGCTGCGTCCGCGTGTATTGGGGATACGGTCTGCCGGGCTGACAATACGTTTCAACGGACCTTCATCTTTTACACCTTCTTCACGGGGATAGTATATCAGGAAGTCTTCGTTGGGCGACCAACTGAATCCCTGCTCGGGAATACCTCGCAAAAGAACTTCTTCTTTCAGTGTGACAGGATCGAGCGTGATAACGTCATTTCCTTCCGGAGCCACTACTGTATAATACAGTTTATTACTTTTCGGCATCCATCGCATACCATCTCTCAGATTAGTAAGCAGCACTTTTCCTGTTTTCAGTTCGGTCAGTTCACAATAAGTGCGCGAACGTTTCAGCGAATGGTTATCCCAATAACGGGTTAGCAGATATTTTCCGTCCGGTGATACGGAAACAGCTATGGCACGGTTACCGTATACTGTGTTATCGAGTGAGAAACGATGTTTCTGTTCAGGATCGGTGCTACATGCCACTTCTTTGAATTTGTCATCTTTTACCAGTTCGCATTTCAGTGAAGGTACGGTTTTGTCGTCCGGAGTCGAAAGCAGTTTGATAGCTATTTCATAATCCATTTCGGGTTCGAGACGTAAAGCGACCTCTTTGGTTGCTGCTTTAGAGATGCTGTCTTCCGAAGCATCCTTTACCATCTTCGATTCACCATTAATGAAAAGCTCCCATCTGACCGGAGAGGTCACTTTCAGTTTACCTTTCATAAAGCGTTCGGCACGCAGTTGGGTTTTGATCAGGTAAAGCAGATTGTCTTTATCAGCTTTCGTGAAGGTGACCAGACCGGCTGTATCGGCAGCTGTCATTTGAGTCGGTGCATTGGCAAGGTCGAGTACTACCGGTGTTTGTAGCAATGCTTTGGCTGTGTGTTTTTCTCCTTTCGGGTTGATGCTATCGTTCATGATCGGAGTACGCACCGTAATGGCGTTCCTCACCTGATAGCGGGTCAGCTTCTCCTGTGCATGTGTGGCAAGTCCTGTTGTCATCAACAGCGCCATCATCAGTAACTTTTTGTCCATTGTAGTTTTGAGTTTATAATTGGTTATTTCATTTTGTACACCAGTGTACCTCCCTTCACGATATCTTCATGTGAAATGTAGTTTTTAGTATAGGGTTCACCATTCAGTGTGATACTGTCGATATATTTATGTTCTTTCGATAAATTTTCGGCAATGACCGTAAACGTTTTACCATCCGGCAGATGGAGAACGATTTTAGGCATCTGCGGAGCACCGAACACATAATGTCCGCTCACCGGATCGACCGGATAGAATCCCATGGCATTGAACATATACCAAGCCGACATCTGTCCGCAGTCGTCATTGCCGCAGAGCCCGTCAGGTTTGTTTTTGTATTGGGTATCGAAGATTTCACGGATCAGCTCCTGAGTGCGTTCCGGCTTTCCGGCCAGTGCATACAAGAAAGTGACGTGATGACTTGGTTCGTTACCGTGAGCATATTGACCGATCAGTCCGGTTACGTCGGCCAGTCCGCTTCCTTTCAGTTCGATAGTAAACAATGAATCCAGTTTGTTGAGGAAAGCCTCTTTACCGCCAAACAGTTCGATCAATCCCGGTACATCGTGCTGGACATGCCCGGTATATTGCGCATCACCGACCAGTGATATTGCCAGGCATTTCCTTCTGTATAATCGCCCCCACGGCTTTCTGCATGTGCTAGATCACTGGGGTTGAAAGGAGTCTTCCAACGTCCGTCGGCATAACGTGGGCGCATAAACTGTGTTTCTTTATCGAATAGGTTCTTGTAGAATTCCGAACGTTTCCCGAAGTATTCCGCATCTTCTTTTTTACCCATTAACCCGGCCATGGTAGCTGCGGCATAATCATCGTAAACCGATTCGAGGGTACGTGAAACCGATTCGGCATCTACTTTGTCTGTCGGGTAGTAGCCGTATTTCATGTAAGTTTCCCAGTCCGATTTCGGATGTGAAACGGTCAGTGTCTGTTTGATGGCATCGAATGCTTTCTCGGCATCAAAGCCACGGAAGCCTTTTTTGTAGGCTTCGGCAATAACCGAAACCGAGTGGTTACCGATCATCGTATTCGTTTCTTTACCCCATAAGGTCCAGACGGGTAAATAGCCTTGTGCCTGATTTTGTTCGATCATCGAATTGATAAAGCCGTCTACTCGTTCGGGTACGGCCAGAGTATAGAAAGGATGGGCGGCTCGGTAGGTATCCCAAATTGAAAAAGTAGAGTAATAAACGCCTGATGAGGATTTTACTATCGAATCTTTGGCATTGCGGTATCTTCCGTCCACGTCAGCAATATTATTAGGTTGTATCAGTGCATGGTAGAAACTGGTATAGAAATTCTCCAATTCATCCGGAGTACCTGTTACCTCGATGCGGCTCAGGTAACTGTTCCAGCTGTCTTTTGCTTTTTGTCTTGTCCCGTCGAAGTCCCAGTCAGCCAATTCTTTCTCCATATTCTTATGGGCACCGTCTACACCGACTGTGGAGATAGCGACTTTCATCAGCAACTGTTCGTCCGGTTTCATGTCGAAGCTCATGATCAGGCGTTTTCCTTTTTCCGTCTCTTCCATCGGCAGATAGATGGAGTCGGTCACCGGTTTATTGAATTTCATGACAAAATACAAATCTTGGTTTACCCATACACTGCTACGTACGTGTCCGGTCAGTGTTTGTGCATCTTCCCAGTTGATTTCACAGGCTTTGACATGCGATTTGTATTGTTGGGGATTCCATACCAATCCGTGTTGCAAGTCAAGTAGCAATGAAGCCGAGTCGGCATTCTGATAAGTGTAACGATGCAGGGCTACATGATCCGTAGCGGTCAGTTCTGCTTTTACCTTATATTTATCGAGTTCTACGGTATAGTAGCCCGGAGTAGCGCTTTCTGTCTTTTTAGAAAATCCGCTTTTATAGTCGTCCCGAACTCTCTGTCCGGTGACAGGCATTACCAGTAGATCACCCAGATCCATGCAACCGGTGCCGTTGAGGTGAGTCTGTGAGAATCCCCAGATCAGCGAATCCTGATAATTGTATCCGGAGCAATATTGCCATCCGATGGCGTTGGTTTCCGGACTTGCCTGGATCAGCCCGAAAGGCAGGCAAGCACCCGGGAAGGTGTGACCGTTGTCGGCTGCTCCGATAAAGGTGTTTACGTACTGAGTGTAGTCTTGGGGTGCTGTCGGAGTTTCGGGAGTGCAGGAGGTGCAAAGACCGATCCCCAGACATGCAGTCATAAAGGTTGATTTGAACTTCATAGCAATGACCTTGATAAATTATTTTTGTGACAAAGATAAGCAAACTGAGGGCAGAATAAAATGAACTCGTTCATTTTTTATGCCAAAGTGCGGCTTATCTTCACTTTTCGGGCAAAAATAAGGAAAAAACTGACAGTATCGTACAGAATAAAGGAAGAAGGCTGTAAGCAAGGAATTTAGAAGACGGACGGATCAGAGGAGATGGGAACCCGTTATCTCTTGCAGAAGAACACTCTCGTCATACTTCCGTCAAACAATTGTAATACGTAAGCTGTTTCTTTGCAAACAGATAATGGAATACAATGATAGGTCTTTTTAATGATTGTTTCCCTCCGATCATGGATGGGGTATCACTTACTACACAGAACTATGCCTACTGGCTGCATAGGAAGGCGGGGAATGTTTGTGTGGTGACTCCTAAGTCACCTGATGCGAGAGATGCGGAAGAATATCCGGTTTACCGCTATTCATCTGTTCCCATTCCTATGAGAAAGCCTTACAGACTGGGTTTTCCGCGCATCGATTGGCCTTTTCACGAGCGTATCAGCCGGCTTTCATTCGAGCTGGTACATGCCCATTGTCCCTTTTCTTCGGGAGCACTGGCCATGCAGATTGCCAAAGAACAGCATGTTCCGATTGTAGCTACGTTTCACTCCAAGTACCGGGCGGATTTTGAGAGGGCCATTCCTTCCCGTCTGTTGGTGAACTATCTGATAAGAAAGGTGATTCATTTTTACGAAGCTGCGGATGAAGTGTGGATTCCCCAGGCAGCTGTCGAAGAGACGTTGCGGGAGTATGGGTATAAGGGCAGGATAGAAGTGGTGGATAACGGAAATGATTTTGCAGGTACGCCTTTTCTCCAATCTGTCCGGCAGGAGGCTCGGAGGACTTTAGGTATCCGTTCCGGGGAGTTTATGTTTCTTTTTGTCGGTCAACATATTTGGGAGAAAAATCTCGGTTTTTTGCTCGATTCGCTTGTCCGTTTGTCTGATGTACCTTTTCGGATGTACTTTGTCGGTTCAGGCTATGCAAGCCATGAATTGAAACAAAAGGTTGTGGAACTGGGATTGGCTTCCAAAGTGTCTTTTGTAGGTAGTATTGTGGAACGCGAGATCTTGAAACGTTATTATGTTGCTGCCGATCTGTTTCTGTTTCCTTCTTTGTACGATAACGCTCCGTTGGTGATACGTGAAGCGGCTGCATTGGGTACTCCTTCGGTATTGATCAGGGATTCTACCGCTTCGGAAATAATCTCCGATTCGGTAAATGGTTTTCTGAGTCCCAATAGCACAGAGGCTTATTCCAATCGCATACGTGAAATATTATGCAGTACTGCTATAATAAAACAGGTGGGAGAGGAGGCATCACGAACCATTGCCCGGTCATGGGAAGACGTGGCCGGTGAAGTGTACGATCGTTATAACCGGTTGATAAAGCGAAACGGAAATAAATAAGATTATCATTGAAACTCTCTTCCTCCATTATGTCAGATTCTATTAAAACCTTTAAAACCGGCTATATCCTGCTTCCCGTCCTGATAGGGCTGTCGGTGGTGGGGTGGTTGTTCTACCGGGAGTTCAATCCGGAACTTTTCAGTGGCATTCGTTTCTCTTGGCGTCTGGTAGGCGGATTGCTACTTGCCGTACTTTTTATGTTTGGACGAGACGGTGGGCTGATGTGGCGTTTCCGCTTTATTACTGACCGGGAATTAACTTGGCGTCAGGCATTCCGGGTAAATATGCTTTGTGAATTTACATCGGCAGTGACTCCTTCTGCAGTGGGAGGGAGTAGCCTGATCGTGTTATTTTTGAATAAAGAAGGCATTAATGCCGGACGCAGTACAGCTTTGACTATCTCCTGCCTGTTTCTGGATGAGCTATTTCTTGTATTGGCCTGCCCGTTTGCTTTACTTCTATTTTCATTCGATGATCTATTTGGTAATGTGGCGATTCTATCTTCGGGAATAGAGGTACTGTTTTTTCTGGTCTATGGAGTCGTTACGATTTGGACTTTCCTGTTATATCTTGCATTGTTCCGCCGTCCGGAATGGGTAAAACGTTTGTTGCTCACTATTTTCCGCTTGCCACTGCTTCGCCGTTGGCACAAGGCCATCGAAACACTTACGGACAATCTGGTATTAAGTTCCAGAGAGATGAGTCAGAAGTCTTTTACCTTTTGGTTGAAAGCTTTTGGGATTACTTGCTTGGCTTGGACTTCACGTTATCTGGTAGTCAATGCTTTGCTGATAGCCTTTACCACTTCGGGCAGCCAACTGTTGGCTTTTGTGCGTCAGCTGATTCTATGGGTAGTGATGACTATCAGCCCTACTCCCGGTGGAAGCGGAGTAAGCGAATATATGTTTCGTG